>JGI1358J11329_10001946_pt1 | contig 16495 bp, 17 predicted proteins | sample Subgroupgradi54m_FD_11329 | JGI IMG/M metagenome (IMG submission 11329)
CATTTAACATAGTCGCACCCTTCATTTTTACGTGTATCTTTATTCCAAAAACCTTTAGAACAACGCTGTAATTTTTTACCGGTTGGAGTCTCAGTAATTTCAGACAAAAGAGAACCACATTTGGGACATACATCTTTTATATCACTCATGACTTTAGATTATCATTAACAAGAAAACTAATCAAGGCCTTTTGAACATGCAATCTATTCTCCGCTTGCTGAAAAACAACTGACTGTGTCCCGTCAATAACTTCAGATGTTACCTCATTGCCTCTATAAGCCGGCATATCATGCATAAAGATTGCCTCTTTTTTTGCCAAATCCATTAATTTTTGATTAACTTGATAAGGCTTAAAAATTTTTAACCTCTCTTCTTTTTCCTTTTCATCACCCATACTAATCCAGGAATCTGTATAAACAATATCTGCATCTTTTACAGCCTCTTTGGGATCATCTGTTCCTAAAATACTTACGCCAGACACTTTTGCTAATTCTTTTGCTTTGTTTACAACTTCATTTTTAATCCAAAAACCTTTTGGTGAAGCACACCTAAAATTTATCCCCAAAAGCGCACAGCCCAAAGCTAGCGAGTGGGCAACATTATTTTCTCCATCTCCAATGTATGCCAAAGTAAGCCTTGTAAGTTTTCCTTTAATTTCCCAGATAGTTAAAAAGTCAGCTAATGCCTGGCAAGGATGTTCTAGATCAGAAAGTGCATTAATAACCGGAACTTTTGAATGTTTTGCCAGTTGCTCAATAGATGAATGCTCAAAAACCCTGGCCACAATTAAATCCGCCATCGAGGATATAACTTTGGCAACATCTGAGACTGGTTCTCTTTTTCCCAATCCTACTTCTTTATCTCCAAAATAAACACTATGTCCTCCTAACTGATTAAATCCTATGTCAAAACTTAGTTTGGTTCTAAGAGAAGGTTTTTCAAAAATCATCATCATTTGTTTACCCGATAACAAAGATTTGTTTTTACCTTTACTTTTTAATTCTTTTTTAAGTTCTTTTTTTATTTTTTTTGAAAGTAAAAGTACCTGCCAAATTTCTTTGGCGCTTAAGTCTGTTATTGATAAAAAGTGTTTAATTCTTTTCATAACCTTATTTAATTTACTCCTTTTTGGTAATGTCATAAATGATCATAGTAGCTGGTACTAGTACTTCTGCCTGAGTTCTTATAGATTCTGAAAACTTTGAACCAATTAGAATTCCTCCCGACTTTTCCATTATTACCCTTGCTCTTACATTGTTAGTCTCGACAATTGCAAGTAATTGAGTACCGGGATAAATTTGAGTATGTAACTGTGGTGCAGCTTTTAGTACCTCCCTCCCAAAACCTACTCTTGTAAATGATACCCAGGAACCAAATTCATAAATATACTGCCCTTCCAAATTTTGCCCATAATGCCATATTTGCCCAAAAGCCAAAAGTTGCGCAGAAATTTCATCCAAACACAAAATCGCTCGTCCTTGACCCATCGATCCAACTAAATCCTCCTGAGAAAATTGAAGCATAGAAAATGGATGTAATTTTAATTTTTCACTCACTTGTAATCCAATTTGCAGTTTTTGTGATTCATCAATATATTTAGCTCCCTCACCCATAACAATTTTTCCGGTATGTACAACCAGCAAACAATCATCTCTATATTTTGCTTCTGTATTTAAAACCATATTTTTTTCCTTTCCTTTTTTAAAATACCATTGTCCCTTTTGGCTTACTAACAAAAAAACTTAATAAATCAGATGCAGCGCAAATAGCTACAACAGCTTGTGAATTTGTTGCCATAAAAGCAGCTTCCAACTTTGGAAGCATTCCAGCAGTTATATCACCTTCCTGAAGCATCTGTTGATATAACTCTTTACTCATTTGTTTTACTAATTTCCCATCTCTATCCATCACCCCGCAAACATCAGTTACGAGTATAAGATTGGCCCCTAAAGATGCTGCGATTGCACCAGCTGCTATATCACCGTTAATATTAAGGGCCTGCCCTTGATTCCCTTCCATAGCTGCTATAGGAGTAACCACTGGTAAACTCCTTCTTTCCATATCCAGTATTAAAATATGTGATCTAACTTCAGATATACTTCCGACAAATCCCAATCTGGGGTCTCTAATTTTTCCCTGGAGCAATCCTGAATCAAATATATATGGGGAAACCAAGTCTCCTTGCTCCTGTAAAACTGTTACAATTTGTTGATTTATCCCATTTAAAACAGAAACAACCACCGAAAGGGTTTTGCTATCAGTAACTCTCTGACCATCAATTTTTTGTGGTTCTATATTTTTTTCCTTTAAAGCTGCATCGATCTCAGGACCGCCCCCATGAACTACAACCAAAGGAAAACCCAATTGTTGATGTAAAAAAGCAATATCATTTAAAGTTCCGCTTCTTTGAGCTCCAATACTCCCACCTATTTTTATAACTGTCGGTACCTCTGCTAATAAATATTCGCTCATAAATCTCCTCGCTGATTTGTAATTTTTAATTCACCCACATTTTTTTGATTAATTTTTAAAACCGATTCAGAACCAATAAGTCTATACACAATTGTGGGTGGAGATTGCATTTCCTCAACCATAACTTCGCCTTCTATAAGAATCTCAGAATCACTTCTTCCTCTTGCAGACAATTTTACTTCTGTAAAAGAATAATGGGAATATATGCTAATTGATTCACCATGTGCGTTTTGATAGTGAACTTTTGCTTGTTCTCTTGGATCATAATAAATTCCCACATGATTAAAGACATACAAATGTGCACTTGTTTTTCCTGAAGGTAACTCAATTATTCCACCCTCACCATTTAAAATGGGTCCGGGATTCTCTGCATTTAAAAGAGCACCATCTTTACCATCAGTGTTTATATATTTCATAACGGCTGAATGAACCTCCTGATTCCAGTAAAAATTATTCCAGCTTGAACCTGCCTCAATTTTTGTACTCATAATTTTCTTTCCGGGCCATAAAAAAAGCCCTTGCTAGATTGCGAAAATTCGTAACCTAACAAGGGCCATCAATTGGCGGTACCACCTTGCATTTGTTTATTCCAATAAAAATCCACCTTGCGGTGGAAAACTAAAGAGATAAACCTCATTTAGCGCTCCGTTGCCGACACGCTTGCTAATCTTTTACAGTTTCGCCTCTGTAGTAGTATTGTCCGATAATTATCGGACCTGACCTACTCTGCTTCGTCTATTGCGATAGACTAAAAACGCATTTTCACCCCGCTAAGCGGGGTAGAAATATTCAGTTGTTAAAGTTAGTATATCACAAAAGTCAAATATTTACAAAAAACCCGTATTCTAGTAACGATTTGTTTGTTCTTCATTTTCTCTAAAATTAAGGAGTTTCCAGCTCTACATGAATATGTTTTGCCTCAGGTATCTCTTTTTGTATATTCTCTTTAATTTTGTGGATTAAACTCTCAATTTCTGTTGTTGTTAAATTATGCTGTAAATGTACAACCATATTCACTAAAAGCTTTTCAGAACCAATATGTAAAGTTTTTAAACCTAAAATTTCTTTAACTTGAGGTATACTTAAAGCCAGATCTCTAATTTTTCCCTCTGTTTCCAAAGATGCACTTCTACCAACAATAAAATCAACAATTCCCATAACCAGAATAAAGGCAAAAATTGCCATAGTAACACCTATTAAAATTGCCCCTAGTCCGTCAAACCGAAAGTCTCCACTAATAAGGTAAACAATTAAAGCAACAATTCCCAAAATAGATGCACTCATACCCATTAGATCCAAAGTAAATGTAGTCTTTGTCTCAATTAATGATGAGCGTAAAAAAATTGTTACAACTTGAGCAATGTTACGGTTTCTTAAAAGCCTTTTTAAGCTTAAAATAAAAGAAAACCCATTTGTCAGGGTAGTAAATGCCAGCACAGAAAAGGCGAGGTAAATATTGTGTATCTTTTCCGGATGTATAAATCTTTGCCATCCTAAGAAAATTGAAAAAATAGAGGTTACAGTTAACATCACAATACCTGCAAGCAGCGCCCAAACATATAACTCTCTTCCAAATCCAAATGGATGCTCACGGTTTTCTCTTTGTCCGGAACGGGCAAGTCCAACAAGCAAAAGTCCCGAAGAAATTAAATCAGCAATACCTTCTAAAACCTGGGTCAACATCACAACACTTCCTGATAAAATAGCTACTGCCAAGCTTAAGATAATATCTAAAATATCAACCAAAAATGAGGTTATGACAACTAAATTTGATGAAACTGTAGACTTTTCGGTTTTTTTGCTTCTAATCACACCTTTATTATCATATCACAAAAATGCTTCTGGATGCTCATTTGAAAAATCTCTGCACCCAACTGGACAATAAGCTTGGTTTTTTTCATTAGTACAATCAATACAGCAAATAAAATGCCTGTGGCAAAAATCATCCCTACAATTAATATAATTTTCAGATGGTTTTTTGCAAGTGGCACACTTTCCCACAATTTCTCTATTTGGATCATCTAAATTAAATCCCATTACTAATCTATTATCAAAAACATATAAACTACCTTTAAAATGTTTGTTTGGATATTTCTCCATATAAGCTACAATCCCTCCATATAATTGATAAACATCTTTAAAGCCATTCTTTATCAAGAAAACAGAGGCTTTCTCACACCTAACTCCCCCTGTACAAACAGCAACTATAGTCTTCCCTTTTAAATGTTTGAGTTTTGGCAATAATTTTGGTAAGTCCCTAAAATTTTCCATATTAGAAAGGATCGAAGTTTCAAAATAGCCAACCCTTTGTTCATAATCATTTCTCATATCAATAATGTAAAATTCTCTTTCGCTTAAAATCCACTCATGAAGCTCCATAGCAGTTATGTATTTCCCACTTATTTTGTTTGGATCCAATCCATCTATCCCGGATGCAACAATTTCCGGCCGGACTTTTACAGAAAGTTTTGGAAAAGCATTCCCTGTTCCATCACTTATTTTAATATGAGTATCCTTAAATTGCGGATCAGCCAAAAATTCGTCCAAATATTTTTGAATTTTTTCCTCAGTCCCTTCTAGAGTTGCATTTATTCCTTCTTTGGCAATCATCATCCTACCCTTGAGATTTAGCTTTTGACAAATCTGCTTTTGTTCATCCCTTAATTTCTCAGGATGATCAATATCTGTATATTTGTAGAATAAAATGATTTTCCAAGAAGATAAACTCATGGTTTTTTCTTGTTTTGGTCTATTGCTTCATCTATAATCTGCCCTGCCCAAGCCCAGTAATCTGCATTTTCTTGGTAAGATTTTTGCACCTCGCTGTCTGGGACTGCTCCTCCTGATTGTTTTACAAACTCATCAAATCTATCTTTGGCAAAAACGGCTAAATCATCTAAAGTTATTTTTCTTATTACTTCTTCATCCTCTTTTTTATTTGTATACTTATGAGCATTCACCTGCCAATTTTTAAATTCTTTATTAACATAATCTGCAAGATTTCTTATATCTTCTCCTCTCTTGACTACAGTCTGAAAAGGTTTAAGAGGTAGATTATTAACAAAAAATCTTGCGATATGAGTTGCACTTAAATCCTGAATTGATTGACCATTATCTAAACCAAATCTGCCTCTCCTTTTATATTCAGAATCCATACTTTCAAAAAGCCCGCCAAAATCAATGCTGTCTAATGGATTAGATCCTTGTTCTATACTCATACGGCATATTATATACTTTCTATATTTTTGTGCAATTTTTGAATTTTAAGATGATTTCTTGGTTGACTAGCTTGAAACCTTTGCAAATTTCCAGAACACCAAACCTGAAACAATAATTACACTTGATGCAGCAACAAGCGGCATATAATAAGCCAGATCCGCTGCAATATAGCCTGACAAAACTGCCGGTATAGTTTGAGCCAAAGCCTGAACAGATGAATTAATCCCTAATACTTCACCCTGGATTTTCGGATCTGATCTTCTTGAAACCAAACCTACAATATTTGCTTGTGATAAACCCATAAATATTGCAAAAAATGGTGCTAAAAATAAAAGCTGCCAAGGGGATGTAGTTAATAAATAACTCATAATTGCCAAGGCACAACCAAACAGGGTAATAGATAATACTTCTCCCTCATTAAATTTTTTGGCAATTTGCCTTGTAATAATTGCCTGAGTTATGGCAATCCAAAGACCAATATATGCAAAAAAATCTCCAATATTTCCCTGGGAAAATCCGAATTTATGAATTAAAAATACCGCCCCAAAGGTTGTGTAAAAAGAAAACCCTGCTTGGAATAAAAAGTTTGTAGCAAAAAGAGAACGTAAGTTTTTCAACAAATAGGCATGAATAATATTTTTTATTGATTTTATCCAGTTTATTTTTAATCCATGCTGTCTATTTAGATTCGTTTCAGGGAAAAAGAAAGCAAGGGAGATTAAATTTAAAAAGCTTAAGATAGCTGCAAACCAAAAAGGTGTTGCTGCATTAAACCAGGAAACCACTGATGGATCAGATAATTTTCCTCCTATATATGGGCCAATAATGAATCCTATACCAAAAGCTGCTCCAATCAAACCAAAGGTTTTTGCCCTATCTTGAGGTTTAGTTACATCTGCCAAAGAAGCTTGTGCAACAGAAATATTCCCTCCTGTGATACCGTCAAAAGCCCGGGATATAAAAAGAAGCGGAATATTACGGCTTATAATACCTATTGCAAACATAACATATGATAAACAAGTCCCAGCCAGAGAAATCCATAAAATCTTTTTTCTGCCAAATTTATCTGATAATTGTCCTAAGATAGGGGTGGAAATAAACTGCATAAAAGGAAAAATTGCAACCAAAAATCCGAGTATTATAAATCCCTCCTTTGGTGTTAAATTTTTTGGCAAAAGATAAAAAGCAGAAGTTGGATTTGCTAAAAGCTGCGGAATTACAGGAAGCAATATTCCATAACCTAAAAGATCAATAAAAACTGTAAACAACACAACCGGCAAGGGGTTTTTCTTGATATGTCTTAGCATAAATGCGAATTGTCATTATACCTTTTATTGATGAAAAAGTTCAATTGGAAGAAATTACAATCTTGCGGCAAAATCTTTTAAACTCATACCTCCACTTATTCTAAGTCTTGGCATATTCATACCCGGGCTACTTACTTTTCCATACCAGGTTCCTAATCCCCCCACAAATCCTGCAGCTTTAGCTGCTGATTGAACTGAAGAGTTAGTTGTTCCATAAGGATAGGCAATAAAATTAACAGGATAACCTGTTTGAGATTGTAAAGTATTTTTACTATCCACCATCTGTTTTAAAGCTGCAGAATAACTTAGTGAAGGCAAATTTGCATGTGTTACTGTGTGATCTTCAAATGTAACAAGACCTGATGATTGAATCTCTTTTATCTGGTTCCAATTCATATAATAACCCCCGCCAACAAGTCCTGTTGCTATAAAGGAAACCGCATGAAAATTAAACTTTCTCAAAATCGGGTAGGCTATCGTATAAAAATCTATATATCCATCATCAAATGTTAAAATAACTGGCTTGGCAGGAGAATTAACTTGCTTTGAAAATATCCCATATAAAGTATCCAGAGTTATTGGGGTGTACCCGTTTTTAGAAAGATAGTCCATCTGGGATTCAAATTTATCCGGGGAAACAGATAAAGAATTTCTTACAGTATCTTTAGGGTTTGGGTTGTTACCTATGTAGTGATACATTAAAATTGGCACCTTGACAGATGCATTTGCAGATGTTGGTAGGATGGTTCCAACGAAAAACAACATTAACACTGCTAAGATAATACTTCTAAAAATACGCATACTAATTAATTATAATATGCTATGGATGAATACTCATACAAGTGGTCAAATATGATAATATTAGCCAATGAAAGCCAAAATTACTTACGTTTCGCGCAAGCGAAAGGAAAGTTTAACTTATTCCCAAGTAGGTGATAATTACGATACCAAAGATCCAATCAAAAAATTAGCTCAAATGGCTGCTGCACACACTGCTATCAATCTAAAAAATGGTTTTGAAGAAGTAAGTGAGTCAAGGGGAGAATCTGCATACGTTTGGAAACAAGGTGATATTTATATGGCTTCAATGATTGAAGGATTAGGAACCAAAAATTTGGTGGCAGATGAGACCAGAAAAATCACTGGAAAAACTTACTATGATGTTATTGCCAATGATACGATTGCCTATATTATTAACGACTTAATCTCTGTGGGAGCAAAACCTTTAGTAATACACGCATATTGGGCAATTGAAGATAATCTATGGCTTGCAGATGAAGAAAGAATGTCTGATTTAATAAAAGGATGGAAAAAAGGCTGTGATCTTGCAGGTGCTTCCTGGGGAGGTGGCGAAACAGCAACAGACAAAGGGGTTATTGAAAAAAATACAATAGATTTAGCCGGATCAGCAGTGGGAATCATTGGGTCTGAGAAAAGACTTATTTTGGATAAAAAATTAAAATCTGGAGATAGAATTTTACTGATAAAAAGTAACGGAATAAACGCAAGCGGAATATCTCTTGCCAGAGCGATAGCAAAAAGAGTTAAAGGAGGATATGGAGAAAAACTTGTTAACGGAACATTATATGGAGACGCTATTCTTACTCCATCTAATATTTATGCTAAATTAGTGACAGATCTTTTAGATTATGGGGTTGATATTCATTATATGAATTTCATATCAGGACATGGTTTACGTAAAATCATGAGAGCAAATCGTAAGTTTACTTATGTAGTAGAGAAAATATTTGACCCGCAGGAAATTTTTCTATTTATTCAGCAACAGGCTAATTTAGACGATTATGAAATGTATCAGACATATAATATGGGTCAAGATTATGTAATTTTTATTCCAGAAAAAGATATAACAAAGGCTCTAGAAATTGTAGCGCAAAATGGTTTTGAAGGATTAGACGCAGGATACATTGAAGAAGGCGAAAGACAAGTAATTATAAAACCTAAGAATATTACCTTTAAAGGTGAGTCTTTAAATTTGCGTTAAATTCTATCATCATAAGTCCTGTGAGCTTTAGGAATTAATTTCTCAGACATTGAATCACCATTATGTATACACATAATCGCCTCAGCCAAAAGTTTAGCAACAGAAACAATATGAACTTTGGGATTATTTCTTATTTCTCCTCTAATAGGTACAGTATCTGTGATAAAAATATTCTCTAGATTTGCTTCTTCAATTCTCTCAAGTGCAGGATCAGAAAAAAGTCCATGAGTTGCAGCAACTGATACGCTTTTTGCTCCTTTTTTCTTAATTAGTTTTGCAGCCTCACATAATGTTCCAGCAGTATCAATCATATCATCAACAATTAATACATCTTTTCCGCTAACTTCTCCAATTAAATCTAGGCTTTTGAAACATTTACTTTTTCAGCATCTCTTTCTTTATAAACAATTGCTATACCCTCAGCATCTAATAGATCGGCATAAAAGGTTGCTTTTGGTACTCCACCTTTATCAGGAGATGCAACAATTAAGTTAGACTTAAAATGCTTTTTTAACTCATCCATCAAAGAATAACTACCATATAAATTATCCCAGGGAATCTCAACAAATCCTGGTTCTTGCTCGCTGTGTATATCCACAGTTAAAATCCGATCAGCTCCAGCAAATTCAATCAACCTAGCAACTAAAGAAGCAGAAACTGGTACTCTTGGTCTATCTTTTCTATCTTGTCTGGAATAACCAAAATATGGAATGATTGCAGAAACCTCTGCTGCAGAAGATCTTTTGGCAGCATCTATTATTAAAAGAAGCTCCATAATATTTGAATCAACTGGGGTGGAAGTGGACTGAATAATAAAAACGTTTCTTCTTCTTAAATTTTCCGGGATAATAATTCTTTTTTCACCATCTGCAAATATAGAAACTGTTTCACCAATATTTTTCCCAAGAATTTTTGCAACATCTTGAGCAAGTTTTAAATTAGCCGTTCCCGTTAAAAGTACAAAACCGTTACTGTTTGGCATATAGTTTGAATAAGATTATACAATATTTTTTAAGTTTTTCATAATCCTTTTATCAATTGGATAAGGATAGTATTTAAATTTTTCACCCGTGATTTTTTCAAATATATTAATATATCTTTTGGAGACTTTTGCCATAAAATCAGGGGGCATTTTGGGCATCTTACCATCACCTTTATACCCTCTTTTTGCATACCAAATCCTTAAAAACTCTTTATCAAAATTTTCTGGCTCCTTACCTTTTTTAAAATTTTCATCATAACTTTTTTTAACCCAAAATCTGGAAGAATCGGGTGTATGAATCTCATCTATTAATGTTAATTTTCCATCCAAAAGTCCAAATTCATATTTAGTATCTACTAAAATTATCCCTGCTTCACTGCAAATTTTACTTCCCTTCTCAAAAATCTCCAATGCTGCTTTTTTCATTTGCTTCCAAAGAGCTGTAGAGACTTTTCTTCCATCCTTCATCTTAATTTTTCCTGATAAAATATCTTTTTCAGTTAATCTTTCATCGTGTCCACTTTCTGCTTTTGTTGTTGGAGTAATTACAGGTGCAGGAAGCTTTTGATTTTTTTCTAATCCATTAGGAAATTTTATTCCATAAATTACTCTTTCACCTTTTTCATATGATCCCCAAATTGAAGTGTTTGTCACTCCAGTGATATATCCTCTTACAACCATTTCAATAGGAATAAGGGTACAGTTTTTTACAATCATCACATTTGGATCTGGAACTGACAGCATATGGTTTTGAATAACATCTTTTGTTTTTTCAAACCAAAATTCACTTAGCTGATTTAATGCCTGACCCTTATATGGAAAGCAGCCTAAAACTCTATCAAAAGCGGAAAGCCTGTCTGTTGTAATTATTATTCTAGTATCCCTACTTAAATAAAAATCCCTGACTTTTCCCTGAAGTTTTTTACCCAATTTAGGTATATTAACTGTTTTTAAGGCAAGAGGAATTGTTTCTTGAATCTTTTTAATTGAAACCATTATCTTTTAACCTTTTTGCTTTTTCCTCTACTGCATCTGCCAATTTTTTCTTATATGCAATTAATTTTTCTTCTAAACTTTTATCTGATGTCGCCAAAATTTGTACTGCCAAAAGCCCGGCATTTTTGGCATTATTTATTCCCACAGTTGCCACAGGAATTCCTGGAGGCATCTGCATGGTAGATAATAAAGCATCTATTCCATTTAATGGGCCATTTTTTAGAGGAACCCCTATAACTGGTAAAGGAAAATGTGCTGCTACGATCCCTGCCAAATGAGCAGCTAATCCTGCCCCACAAATAATTATTTTTACTCCATCTCTATAAGCCTTCTCAACTAAATCTTCAGTTCTTTTAGGAGATCTATGAGCCGAAGAAATTGTTAATTCATACTCTACTCCAAATTCTTCCAAAACTTTAACAGCTTCATTCATTGTTTGTAAATCAGAGTCAGAAGCAGAAATGATTAAAACTTTTTTCATAATGTAATTCTCTTTAAATGTTTGACTAAAGTCAAGGCTTTTTTTGCTGCATTGCCAACATGTCCTTTAACATCCAATATTTTTTTTATTTCTTCTGTTTTTAAGTATTCTTTAATTTCAGCTGATTCATATATTAGTTGTTCCATTGGATTTTCCAAACTCTGATGCATATCCTGCCAGGCTTTCATTGAAATTTCCCGTAAAGTCTCGTGCATTTTTTGCCTGTCTGCTCCTTTTTTAGCAGCTTCGACAATTATTAATTCACTGGCTGAAAAAATCCAATGAAAATCTAAATTCTTTCTAATCACTTCCTCGTTAACGATTAAACCTTCAGCTATATTTTTTGCGGAAATTAACATTTCATCTATTGCCAAAAACATTTCCGGAATTACAACTCTTCTGTTTGCAGAATCATCTAAAGTTCTCTCCAAAAGCATGTTTGATGCATTATCCCAAAGCACTCTTGACTGTGAAATAACAACTCTTGCAAGAGAGCATATTTGTTCAGATTTTATGGGATTTTTCTTAAATGGCATGGCAGATGAGCCCACTTGAGATTTTCCGAAAGGCTCCTGCCACTCACCAACCCCACTTGATTGCATAATTCTTATATCAAATGCAAATTTGTATAGAGACTGAGCAATAGATGAAAGTAAATTCCCTACCCAAAGTTCTATTTTTCTGGGGGATGTCTGATTCGTAATTTCAAATGATTCCAAGCCTAATCCCTCTAATACTTCTGATTCCATTTTCTCTGCTTTGTCCAAACCCATTAAGCTAACATAACTTGCAGAAGTTCCAACAGCTCCTTTTATACCTTTGCCTTTGAGATTTTTCTTTACAAATTGTAAAAGCTCTAAATCCATTAACAAATCCTGTGCATAAAAAGCAAACCTATAACCTAATGTTGTAGGTTCTGCGGCTTGAAGATGTGTATAACCCATGCAAACAAAATCAGCATATTTTTCAATTTTTTTATCAAAACTTTTTAAAACAACTATTAATTCTTTTTCTATTAAATCTAGCGACTCAGAAATTCTAATAGTTTCTGCATTATCAGAAATATCCATGCTGGTTGCACCAAGGTGAATTTTCCCACCCCCTATTTTTGCTTTTTCTGCAAACTCTTTTATTGCCGCAACTACATCATGAGAGGTATCTTTTTCAATTTCCCAAATTCTCTCAATTTCTATCTCATTCTGATGTTTTTCTAGATCCTCCAATTCTCCTTTTACAACTAATCCCATTTTTTCTTGAGCCCTTGCCAGCTCCACCCAAATTTTTCTCCAAATCCTATACTTATTTTCTTCAGACCAAATAGCTCGCATTCCCTCTGATCCATATCTCCAGGAAAACGGACTCATATATCTGGTGTAATCTTTGTTATTCATTAATGTCTAAATGCCCTCCTTCCTGTAAATATCATAGCAATTCCTAACTCATCTGCTGCATTTATAGATGCTTTATCATTTACAGATCCGCCTTGCTCTAGTATAGCTGAAATCCCATATTTTCCAGCAAGTCTAACGCTATCATCAAATGGAAAAAAGCTATCTGATATTAATATAGCATCTTTTGCATAGTCTCCTGCTTGTTCCAAAGCAATTTTGGTTGCTCCAATTCTGGATGTTTGCCCGGACCCAATTCCCCGCGTCACAGGGGCCTCTTTGTCCACCACCAAAACCGAGTTAGACTTTACACTCTTTACTGCTTTAAAACCAAATCTCATCAAATCTAGCTGTTTCTCTGTTGGTTTATTTTTTGTCACAACTTTCCAACCCTTAAAACTTGCTTCCACATTATCATCAAAATCCTGCAAAAGTATTGCGCCTGCAAAATACTTTAGGTCCCATTTTTCGCTTCTTTTATTAGGTATCTCACCAAATATATAAATTCCCATACTCTTTCTAATACCTTGTAATAATTTTAAAGCCTCCTCTGTAATACTTGGGGTCGCAATTATATCAATATTTCCCTCTCTTTCATTTTTGAAATTTGCAACAACCCTGGCAGTTTCTTCATCCATTTCTCTATTGGTTACTATAACTCCTCCAAAAGCTGATACCGGATCTGCTTCAACTGCCCTATCTAATGCTTCTTTTGCATTACTTCCTGTTGCTATCCCACACGGACTTAAATGTTTAATAACACATGCAGCACTCTCTTTAAATTGTCTTACGGTTTCAAGCCCGGAATAAATATCTCCAATATTTGTTCCAGATAAATCTCTTCCAAAGAGTTTTTCTAATTTAGACAGCGGAGAATTTGTATTTGTCATTACGTACAAAGCACCGCTTTGGTGCGGATTTTCTCCATACCTTAAATCATTTACTTTTCTTAAAGGAACTGTTAACTCATTTGGAAAGGTTTCTTTTGAAAAAAATTTACCTATTTGAGAATCGTAAAAAGATAAATGATAAAATGCTTTAGCTGCTAATTTTTGTTTTAACTCATCTGTTATTTCATTATTTTGCATTGTATTTCCAACCCTTTCATAATCTTTTGGATCGACCAGAACAATGACATTTTCAAAGTTTTTAGCTGCTGCCCTTATCATCGTAGGACCTCCAACATCGATTGTTTCAACTGAAGGTTTTTCCTCAAATGGATAAAGATTACAAACAACAATATCTATTTGAGGAATATTCAATTCATTAGCTTGTTTTAAATGTTCGGGATTTTTTCTGTCAAATAAGATTCCACTTTCTATTTGAAATGAGATAGTTTTCATTCTTCCATCAAAAGAATCTCTGGGATTTCCAGTAATTTCATTAATTGGGGTAACTTTAACTCCGTCCTTTTTCAATACATCTAGTGTTCCACCAGTGGAAATAATTTTGTAACCTAATTTTTCTAAAACTTTGGCAAAATCAACAATACCTTCTTTATTATAAACAGAAACTAGTGCGTATTTTTGATTGCTCACTTTAAGTTAATACCCTTTCTAACTCACCCTTTTCAACTGCTTGTTTTATTTCCATAGCAACTCTTTTACCCATACTAATATTTTCTCCATATAAATATCCACTATAAGGAGTTGCAAAAATTCCGGGACTTCCTGGCATCCTAGGTGAAACATCGAAAACAACAATTTCTTTTTTTGGAGGACCTGCGGTTATAAAAGACTGTAAGCTAAAAGGTCCAATAACTCCAGGTGGAAATAGCTTTTGAGAAGCTTTAACGAATCTTTCTCCTATATCCATGGCGGGCTCTATGAGAGACTCCAACATAGTAACTGCAATATGCCCTGCTTCTTCATAACTAATATTTTCTCTCACTTGGGGTTGATATAAACCTGGAAGTTTTAAAAATCCTTCTATATTTGTCTGTCGTCTTGTATCTGCACCAATAAGTTCTAGCCGATTATGTATAGATGAATAGAAAAAATTAAGATTAACTTGTACTCCCAAAATAAATTCCTCAATGATCGCTGATTTAAGTCCTTCCTGAGTAATTTTTCTCTCACCAATTAGACGCTCTGATTCGAGATTATATTGCCCAACTGAGTTCACTACGAAAAATGCTCGTTCATAACCCCGCTCTCTTTCTGGAACCTTAACCATCACAAGTCTATCTATATCCTGATAACTATTGAATTGCTTTGGATATTTAATGCCGGCTTTTGCTAATAAGTTATACTGATTAGGTTTTTCTGTACGCTCCTCTGCTCGAAGTAAAAATCTATTTCCAAACATTGGGACCTTAAATTTATTTTCAATAGCATTGTAGTCATTTATATAAACTTCAAAAGATCTATGCGGAATAAAAATTGCATTTCTTTTTAATAATTCCTGCTGAATATTATCATCTAGAATATCTTTAAAATTTTCCAATTCTATTACTTCATCAACACACCCTAATTCCCCTTGGGTTTTGTAATACTGAGCATAGGTTTTGTCTCTTCCCTTTTGTACAACAACTAAAGTCTTAAATCCTAAATCTTTCGCACCACGGCATACATCAAGTGCAGAGTGTGATCCTAACACAGCAATAGTATATTGTTTGTTATTCATAATCTTAATCCAATACCTCCTTCAACTTACCCATCTTTATAGCATTCTTTATTTCTCTTGCAATCCTTCTTCCTGTAGACATTGGTTCATCATATAACAGATATGTGTACGGAGAACCGTTAATAAAACAATTAGTCCCGGCAACAATTCTTGCAGAAATTTCTATAATATAAATTTCCTCAGTTGATGTAATAATTGTTTCTAGACAAAATGGTCCAAAAAGGCCTTTTGGAGGTATTAAATTTTGGGAGGTTTTAATCACCCGCTCTGCCATAGAAACAGCATCAGCCAACATTGACTCTCTGACAGCCATTGGAATATTAGCAACTACCTCAAATGACGGTTCAATATTTAACCCTTTTTGATTTTTGGCAGGAATTCTACCCAATGAATCGACATTTGTTTCATATCTTTTATCAACACTCATTACCTCAACTTTTTTAGTTAATGGAGAATAAAAGAAATGAAAATAAACAGGAACACCAATAACATATTCCTGAACAATAAATCGCGCCTCTTCAAAGGTTTTTAATCTTTCGTCTAGTTCTTTTTGATTTCTGGCAACAAAATATCCTTTTCCTCCGGCAGCCCCGTACGACTTAACAATAACCGATCTATCAATCTTGTCTCCTTTTTTGAATCTTCTTGGAACCTTAATTCCTGATTTTTCCATCCATTCTCTTTGCATCTTTCTGTTCTCTTCCCAGTCTAAAACAGCTTTGTTTCCGAAGTATAAAGTTTTCATTTTTTTGTTTTCATCCATCCCTAAATATGCCACGAATGATCCGTGTGGAATAATTATGCAATTTCTTTTAATTAAATCTTTTTCAAGTTTAGGAAAATCTTTCCATGATTTTATTTGCAAAATTTCATCTATAAAATTTGAGTAGGATTTATAAAGAGAAATTCTATCTGGAGTTGCAACAAGCGCAGTTTTAAATCCCTCATCTTTGGCACCTTTGAGGATTTGTAAGGCGGAGTGGCTACCTAAAGTTACAATAGTATAATCTTTAATCGCCATAA
>JGI1358J11329_10001947_pt1 | contig 16493 bp, 19 predicted proteins | sample Subgroupgradi54m_FD_11329 | JGI IMG/M metagenome (IMG submission 11329)
GGCAGGTCCTCGAGCCATTTCTTCACCTGCGGCGGCTGCAACTCCATCTCATCGGGGTTGCGCGCGGACAGGCTCGGCACGGACAGAACTAATGGCATTCAGGACTCACTGTTATTATTGTCATCGTACGCGAAGTGTAAACCCCGGTCCGCGGGTTCACAATTTCCGGCCGTCCGGGGTTGTCTGGCATTATGGGCTTGATCGGAATGCCGATGTTATCGGCGCGGAGAAATGATGTTGCCCTCAATCGCGGCGCGCTCGACCAGGCGGTCGAATTCCTCAGTGCTCATCAGTCCCTTTTCCGCGACGACCTCGCGTACCGGCCGGCCGCTGCGCTCGGACTCCTTGGCTACTTCGGCGGCGGCGCTGTAGCCGATGGAAGTATTGAGCAGCGTGGCGAGACCGACGCTGGTGTGCGCCAGCTCGCGGCAGCGATCGCGATTAACNTTTAGTCCGCGCAGGCCTTTTTCCGTCGCGGCACTCACGGCGTTTGTGAGCCAGTCCATCGCGTCGAACAGCGCCGAGCCNAGCGCCGGCATCATGACATTGAGCTCGAGTTGTCCCGCCTGGGTCATGAGGGCCACGGCATGATCCTGCCCGAGTACCTGATAGCACACCTGGTTCAGCATCTCGAACATGACCGGGTTGACCTTNCCCGGCATGATCGAGGAACCCGGCTGCACCGCCGGCAATTCGATTTCACCGAAGCCGGTGCGCGGACCCGAGGCCAGCAGGCGCAGGTCGTTGGCGATGCGCGTAAGTTCCAGTGCCAGCGCGCGAATCGCACCCGAAAGTTGCAGCAGGTCGTGCATCGACTGCATCGGCGCGGCGAGATCGTCGGCGGCACGGATCGGCTCGCCGGTGAGGCGTGCCAATTCCTCGGCAACGTGCGTGGCGTAGCCGGGAACGGTGTTGAGTCCGGTGCCGGCGGCCGAGCCACCGAGACCAATCTCGCACAGCAACGGAATGGTTCCGCGCAGTTGATGCGCGCCGCGGCGCAGAATCCAGGCATAGGCGGCGAACTCGCGCCCGATGGTCGTCGGCACGGCGTCCTGCAGGTGGGTGCGACCGCTTTTGACGGTTTTCGTCTCGCGCCGCGCGATGGCTTCGAGTTCGTCGGCCATGCCGTGGATGGCGGCGAGCAATCGCGGCAGCTTGGCCAGCGCGGCGAGACGGATCGCAGTGGGAACGGTATCGTTGGTGCTCTGACCCATGTTGACGTGGTCGTTGGGGTGCACCGGCTTGTAATCGCCCTTTTTGCCGCCGAGCGCCACGTTTGCTAGATTGGCGATTACCTCGTTGGAGTTCATGTTGTGCGAGGTGCCGGCGCCGGCCTGGAACCGGTCGACGACGAATTCATCGAAATGCTTGCCTGCGATCAGCGTATCCGACGCCTCGATAATGGCGTTCGCCAGGCGCGGTTCGAGCGCGCCGGCCGATTCGTTGACCGCCGCCGCGGCGCGCTTGATCCGGACATGAGCGATGATGAAGTCCCGGTCCGGCCGCCGGTCGGAAATCGGGAAGTTTTCCACTGCCCGCGCCGTCTGTATGCCGTACCAGGCGTCGAGCGGCACCGGGTGCTCGCCCAGCGAATCTTTTTCGGTGCGGAATTTTTTGCTCATGGCGGACTCCAATCAAGTCGCATGGATTATAAGGTTCGCGCCGCGGGAATGCATCTGTGCTTGCATTCATGAATCTTCGAACGGAGGGTAACGTGCTTCAACGAATCAGGCTTTTTATCATGGTGTTGTTGATGGCGCCGGGGCTGGTCCTGGCGGCGGCCCCGGATGTCCGGCTGCAGGACCTGGACGGCAAGGACCACCACGTCAGCGAATTCATCGGTCAGGGAAAATGGACCATCGTGGCGGTCTGGTCCGCCGACTGTCCCATCTGCCGGCGCGATATTTACCACATGACGTTTTTCCATGAAGAGCACCGGAAAACCGATGCGACGGTGCTCGGCCTGTCCGTCGACGGTCAGGCCGGGCGCGACAAGGCCAAGGCTTTCGTCAACGATCAGAGCCTCAACTTTCCCAACCTGCTCGGCGAGCCGGACGATCCCGGGCGCCTCAGCGGCACCATGTTCATCGGTACGCCCACTTATTATGTATTCTCGCCCGAAGGGAAATTCATGACGCAGCGCATCGGCCCCATGACGCAGGCGCAGGCGGAAGACGTGATCCGTGACCTTGAAAAGCAGCGCCAGAAAACGTCCAGGAAATAATTCTCACCGTCAGGGCGACCCGGCGGTTTACAATATTTTAATGAACCGTTGTCGGCATTTTCTGGTATCGGGCCAGGTGCAGGGCGTGTTCTTCCGTGCCGCGACGGAAGCCGCCGCGCGCCGGTTGGGTGTTACCGGCTGGGTGCGCAATCTTGCCGACGGAAGCGTGGAGCTGGTGGCCTGCGGCGCGGAGGTGAAGCTCGCGGAACTGGAGCGCTGGCTGTGGCAGGGTCCGCCACGGGCGCGCGTCGAGCAGGTAAGGTCGCAGGAGGCGGACCTGCAAACGTTCAGCGATTTTTCCGTGCGCGGCTGACTACTGCCGGAACCAGCGCGTCCGCAGCACCTTGTCCACCTTGAGGGGGTAGTCGCGCTCGCGCGTGCCGTTGTAGCGTTTGAGCGCGGCGTACAGGTTGCCTTTTTCCTTGTCGAGATAGTATTTGAGTATCGTGCAACCGAGCCGCAGGTTGGTCTGGAGGCGGAATAGACTGTCGCCGGGCTCGCCGATCTCCTTCAGCCAGAACGGCATCACCTGCATCAGTCCGCGCGCGCCGACCGTGGAGATCGCGTACTGGTTGAAATTGCTTTCCACGTCGATGACTGACAACACGACCTCGGGCGAGAGTCCGGCGCGGTTTGCCTCGTAGTGCACGTTCTTCAGCAACTCCACGCGGTATCGCGTCTCGGGCACGCGCGTCGAAAGACGTCGCGACATGTCCGCCAGCCATACCTCACCGTCGAAGCGGTCGGGAAAGCTGTCGGTTTCCTGCGCCGCCTGTTTCACGAGCTGGCGCAGTTCCGGATCGATCGCGGCCGCTTGTGTTTTATCGGCCGGTGCGGGTCGCACGGCGTGTGCACTGCCGGCCAGAGCCAGGCAGGCGGTTAACGTCACGGCGAAAAGTATCAGTTTTGATCTGGCGATTATCATATATTGGGCTGTTAGCGCGGCAGTCCGGGACTATGGACATTGGCGGCGACGGGAGCAATCATGACATGGCAATACCGGAATTATAGACAGTAAAACTTTGCCGCCGCGAGTCAGCCCGGCAGGACCGTTTCTGAGGAACGACACCATCATGGCCAAATCCACGCAACCCTCCGCCACTTCGGGCGCGCCTGAAGCGGGTGACGTGGAGGACTGGCTGGTCGCCGTCGCCACCGGAAGGCCGGCGGAGGAAGCCGACATCCTGCGCCGTGCCGCGTCCCTGGCATCCCGGGCCCATGCCGGACAGCGGCGTGCCTCCGGCGAACCGTATGTCCGGCATTCGCTGGCGGTGGCGAAGATCCTCGCCGATCTGGGGCTCGATCACGAAACCCTGGCCGCGGCGATCCTGCATGACGTGGTCGAGGACAGCGGCGTCGCGCTGGAGGACCTGAAACGCGACTTTGGCGCGCGCATCGCCAGTCTCGTCGACGGCGTAACCAAGATGAATGTCATCCAGGAATTCCAGATCCAGCCGGGGAGCTCGCGCCGCGAGCATAACCAGGCCGAGAGCCTACGCAAGATGCTGCTGGCGATGGCCGAGGACGTGCGTGTCGTGTTCATCAAGCTCGCCGACCGCCTGCACAACATGCGTACCCTGGATTCCCTGTCCGGGGAGAAACAGAAACGCATCGCGCGCGAGACCATGGACATCTTCGCACCGCTCGCCAACCGTCTCGGCATATGGCAGATGAAGTGGGAGCTCGAGGATCTGGCGTTCCAGTATCTGGAACCCGCCGAGTACCAGCGGATCGCCGGCTTTCTCGCCGAACGGCGCGAGGACCGCGCGGCTTATATCGAACGTTTTGTCGCCATGCTCGCGCAGGAACTGCGTAACGCCGAAGTCGCGGCCGAGGTCAGCGGCCGGCCGAAGCACATCTACAGCATCTGGCGCAAGATGCAGAAAAAAGGCAGGGACTTCGAGCGCATCTTCGACGTGCGCGCGGTGCGCGTGCTCGTCAACGACATCCGCGACTGTTACGCCGCCCTCGGCGTGGTGCATTCGCTGTGGCAGCATATTCCCGGCGAGTTCGACGACTACATCGCGACGCCGAAGGAAAACCACTATCGCTCGATCCACACCGCGGTGATCGGCCCGGACGGCAAGACGGTGGAAGTGCAGATACGCACGCACGACATGCACAACCAGTCCGAGCTGGGTGTCGCTTCCCACTGGCGCTACAAGGAAGGCGCCAGGGAAGGCACGCACGCGGACAAGAGTTACGATGCCAAGATCGCCTGGCTGCGCAGCCTGCTCGAATGGAAGGACGAAATCGCGAGTGCGAGTGATTTCGTGGATCAGTTCAAATCCGAGGTCTTCAGCGAGCGCGTGTACGTGTTCACGCCCAAAGGCAACATTGTGGATTTGCCCGCGGGGGCTACGCCGCTCGATTTTGCTTATGATATTCACACTGACGTCGGACACCGCTGCCGCGGCGCCAAGGTCAATGGCCAGATGGCGCCGCTCACGCATCCGCTCAAGACCGGCGACCGCGTTGAGGTGCTGACGGTCAAGCAAGGCGGCCCGTCGCGCGACTGGCTGTCACCGCACCTCGGTTACCTGCATACCTCCAAGGCGCGCACCCGGGTGAGTCACTGGTTCCGCGAGCAGAATCTGGAGACGAGCATTGCCGAGGGACGCGCCGTGCTGGAGCGGGAGTTCCACCGTCTGGGTATCGGCGACGTGAATTACGAGAAGCTCGCGAGCCGTTTTCAGTTTCACCGGGTGGACGATTTCCTCGCGGCCGCCGGACGCGGCGACATCAAACCGGCGCAGATCATGGCGGCGGTGCAGGAATTCGCCGGGCACGCGCTCAAGGAGGCGCGGCCGGTTTTTGTCCCGCGCACTCCCACCGCACCGCGCCCACCCGCCGGCGTGACCATTCAGGGCGTGGGCAATCTGCTCACGCGCACGGCCAAGTGCTGCAATCCCTTGCCGGGCGATCCCATCGTGGGCTTCATCACCCGCGGGCAGGGCGTGACGATTCACCGGCAGAATTGCCCGAATGCGTTGCGGCATCATGACGAGCATGATGAGCGGCTGATCGAAGTCAGTTGGGGCGCGGAAGCCGGCCAGACCTATCCGGTCGAGGTGGAGATTACCGCCTATGACCGCGCCGGCCTGTTGCGGGATATCACGTCGCTGCTGGCCAACGAAAAAATCAACGTGCTGGGCGTGAGTACGGTGACCGACAAGAACCAGGCCGCGCACATGACCTTCACGCTCGATGTCCCGGACATCGAGACGCTCTCGCGCATTCTCGCGCTGCTGGATCAGATTCCGAATGTGATGGAAGTACGGAGGAAGGCGTCTTAACGCTGAGCTAACTGGCGCGCCGCTTTTGCGTATCCGGGTTGAGCACCTTGTTGGGCACGCAAACTAAACCAGTTTGTTCTGTCTCGGCCTTGGCGTTCTCTACCGGCTCATTGAGCAATACAAACACTAGTTGCTCATTCGTTTCAGGTTTTTGGCGCGATTCAAGACCTGGCGACACGTACCGTAACCCCAATGTCACGATCTTGTCGTTGCTCGGCGCTACCCAGTGGTAAATGAGTTGATGGACGTATTCGTTTTTACCATTTGCAGAGTCGCCAAACGACTCCCAGCCTCGCTTGTTTGAACATTCCCACCAACCAGGAAACAACGTTCGATAGTGAGCTACAACCTCCATTGAGGGGTATGCAAGTTTTATTTTGTAGTAGTCCTGTTTTGTTCCAGTGTCTTTTAGAACAATATGCTTGACGTCATAGGCAGTCTTTGGCACCGGGAATACTGTTTCTGCGGCATCCGCGTTTGCGCTGCCTGCCAACAGGGCAACGACGATCAAAGGCTGAATATGTTTTCTCATTTTTTACGCCCAACAATGATTAAACGACTTATTGACTGCTATTAACGATATACCACCGATGCGGCTTGGGGAACTCCAACGAAACAAACCCGTAGGTTGGGGTGAGCGCCGCGAACCCCAACATCTCTCTCTGCAATGCATAGTAGGGACTCACTTTGTTCATCCCAACCTACATTTTTAGAGTTTTATTGTCTCGCGCAGGGTGTTGATGATTTGATCAAGCGGTACTTCGCGCGGTGACTTGTCGCGTCGCCCTTTATACTCGATCACACCCTTGGCCAGACCCTTGTCGCCGAGCACGAGGCGGTGCGGAATGCCGATCAGGTCCATGTCGGCGAAGATCACGCCGGGTCGTTCGTCGCGGTCATCGAGTAATACGTCGAAGCCGGCGTGCACCAGTTCGCCGTAGAGCCGGTCAACGGTTTCGCGCACGGCGGGAGACTTGTTGTAGCCGATGGGAACCAGCGCGATCTGGAACGGCGCGATGGCGTCGGGCCAGATAATGCCGTTGTCGTCATGGTTCTGTTCGATGGTCGCGGCCACCACGCGCGAGACGCCGATGCCGTAGCAGCCCATGAGCATGACGACAGACTGTCCCGCTTCATCGAGCACCGTTGCCTGCATCGCCTCGCTGTACTTGGTGCCGAGCTGGAAGATGTGGCCGACTTCGATGCCGCGGCGGATCGAGAGTGAGCCGCTGCATTCAGTTTGGCCGGAAGCGGGGCAAGGGTCGCCATCGACCGCCTTGCGCAGATCGGCCATGATCGGCTCGGCGGCGTCCCGCCCCCAGTTCGCATTAATAAGGTGTTTGCCGTTGACGTTCGCGCCGCAGATAAAATCGGCCAGGCGTGCGGCGGACTCATCGGCGATGACGGGGATCTTCAGGCCCACCGGCCCGATCGAGCCCGACTCGCAGCCGGCCGCGAGTTCCACTTCACCCGGCGTGACGAAAACCAGCGGTTTGACGGCCTGCGGGAGCTTCGCCGCCTTCACTTCATTCAGTTCGTGATCGCCGCGCAACACCAGAGCGATCACGCCACCCGTGCCTTTCACGAGCAAGGTTTTGATCGTTTGTTTCGGGTCGACTTTAAGGAACCGGCTGACTTCCTCGATGCTGTGTTGCCCCGGCGTGTCCACGGTCTGCATCGCCTTGCCGGGCGCCGGGCGCTTGCCCATCGGCGGCAGCGCCTGGGCCATCTCCACGTTGGCGGCGTAATCGCACTTCGGGCAGATGGCAATCGCGTCCTCGCCGGAATCGGCGAGCACGTGGAATTCGTGTGAATTGCTGCCGCCGATGGCGCCGGTGTCGGCCGCGACCGGGCGGAACTCCAGCCCCACGCGGCGGAAGATGCGCGAGTAGGTTTCGTGCATCGTCCGGTAGGTTTCCGCGAGCGAGGCCTCGCTGACATGAAATGAGTAGGCATCCTTCATGAGAAATTCGCGCGCACGCATGACGCCGAAGCGCGGACGGATCTCATCGCGGAACTTCATCTGAATCTGGTAGAAATTCGCCGGCAGTTGACGGTAACTCTTGATCTCGCGCCGGATCAGGTCGGTGATGACCTCCTCGTGGGTCGGTCCGAAGCAGAAGTCGCGCTTATGCCGGTCGGTCAGGCGCAGTAATTCCGGGCCGTACTGGTCCCAGCGTCCGGATTCCTGCCACAGTTCCGCCGGCTGCACCGCCGGCATCAGCACCTCCAGGGCGCCGGAACGGTTCATTTCCTCACGCACGATGTTCTCGACCTTGCGCAACGCGCGCAGACCCAGCGGCAGCCAGGTGTAGATGCCAGCGGCGAGTTTGCGGATCATGCCGGCGCGCAGCATCAGTTGATGGCTGATGGTCTCGGCCTCGGCCGGGGTTTCGCGGATGGTGGAAAGCAGGAATCGGGAAACGCGCATGGATGTCGTGGTTTTCGTTGATCGGAAACGGAAGTGGAGTATAAGTCAGGACGGCAGCGTCCCAAAGTACCGCGCGTGACAGAAAGCGGCGCCGGCCTTACTTGATGTTCAGCGCTTCCTTGACGATCCCGTCGAGCAGTTCTTCCACCGCCTTCAACGAGGCCTTCGACGCCTCGGTGCCGACCGGCAGCGGCCGGCGATAGCCGACGTAAACCGTCTTCGGGTCCTGGGGCAGGGTGTACAGCACGATGATATAGGGACAGAAAACGATATTGGCGGGGTCGGCCTCCATCATGCGCCGCGAAACCGTGGCCGAGCAGAACTGCAGCGACTCGGCCTTACCGTAAACTGTTTTCGTCGCACCCAGGTCCTTGCCGGTGCGATCCAGCATGGCGCTGATGTGCGAGATATGGTCAACCACGAAACCGCGGCCGGTGATCGCGATCTTCAGGTCTTCCTTGACGGTATCGAAGTCACTCGTGGCGATGTATAGCTTTAGGTGCGCCGTTTCGGCGGCCACGGCTGACAACGGCGTGCCGGCGAGCAGTCCCAGGGAAAGAATCAGCGCGACAATTCGGGTCATTCGATCTCCGCGACGCCATTGAATCTGACGCCCCAGTATATCGCAGACACAGACTTCTTCCCCCGCCCGGCTGTTCGGGGGAAGAAGGCAAAGCCCCTCGACTAATAACCGCGCGGTCCGGGCCCCATCCCGCCCATGCCACCGCCGCCGGGGCCCATGCCACCACCACCGCCCGGTCCCATTCCGCCGCCACCGGGACCCGCGCCTCTGCCCATGCCTCGTGCCGGCGGCTCATCCGGCAGGGTGACGCCCTTTTCCTTGGCGCGCACTTTCATGCGCTCGTGATGCTCCTTGCGGAGCTGCTCGCGTTCCTCCTGGGTTTTCGTGGCACGCATCCGGGCGCGATACTCGCTGCGCTCCTGCGGGGTCATCAGTTGCGACCCGTAGACCGAGGTGTCGCGGGCCTGATCCTGCGTCTGCCGGCGATCCTGGTCGCGGGTCTGGTCCTTGTCCTGGTCCGCGGCGTTCGCGACCGACACCATGGCGGGCAGCAACGCCGCAACCACGGCGGTGTAAATCAATGTGCGTTTCATGATTGTTCTCCTTAACGATTGAATGGGACAGATTCCCTCAGATTCTGCCCATATTAAATACCTATGGGCCGGTAAGTCACTTTGATGCTCGTCAAAGTCCCGAATGAACCTGAAGATAGATGTCATAACGCGCGAGCGCAGGCATGGTGCACAGACAGCCCGCGACCGATTGCCGCACGCCGGAAACACGCTGAGGAACATCTGATCAAGTCTCCCGTTTGTCCTGCGCCTGCCGAAGGGAGAACAGCAAGTGCCGGAATTTTCAGACATCGTACCTGTTCATGGTTCGACAAGCTCACCACGAACGGACTTAATCAGAACTTCCCTGGCTGTTTTCTGCCGGCCAGAGCTGGGCCGCGCCGCGCACGCCGGAGCTGTCTCCATGAACATGCGGCAGGATTTTCGTCCGCAGCTCGTCGTTGAATACATATTTCGCCACGCGTTCGCGGCCATCGATGCACACTCGTGCGATATTCGACATGCCGCCGCCGAGCACAACCACGTCGGGATCGAGGATGTTGATTACTATCGACAGCGCGCGTCCGAATCGGTCGAAGTAGCGTTGCATCGCCGCTTCGGCCCGGGCATCGCCGTGTTCGGCGTGCGTGACGATTTGTTTCGCATCGAGCGACGGATCTCCGCCATGCAATGCGTAGTCGTGCGCCAGACCGGGACCGGATAGAAACGTTTCCACGCAACCGTGCTTGCCGCAGTAGCACGGCGGGCCATCGATCTCGAGAACATTGTGCCCCCATTCGCCCGCGATATGCTGCAGGCCCTCGACCAATTGGCCATTGATGACGATGCCGCCGCCGACACCTGTCCCCATAATGACACCGAACACCACGCCGGCGCCCTGTCCCGCGCCGTCGAGCGCTTCCGAAAGCGCAAAGCAGTTGGCGTCGTTGGCGAGGCGAATCGGGCGCGCGAGAATTTTCTCCAGGTCGTCTTTGACCGGTTTGCCGTTGAGGCAGACGGTGTTGGAATTCTTGAGACAACCGGTGCGCGTGGAAATCGCTCCCGGTGTGCCGATGCCTACGCGGCAGGATTGCCCGGCTTTTTTCTCGAGATCGGACACCAGCGCGTGGATATTTTTCAGAATGGCGTCATAGCCGTCGGTCTGCGGCGTGGGGCGGCGCTCGCGGTAAAGCATTTTGCCGGCCGCATTCATGACGATGCCTTCGGTTTTGGTGCCGCCGAGGTCAATGCCGATGCGCAGCATGGAAAAATCCCTCGTGGAGTTATCTCAGACCCTGGATCCAGCGGTCGTAGAATTTGTCAGCGATGCCCTGCAGACGTTTGACCCGTCTATCGAGTTCAGCCGTCATCGCCTGAGGGTTCTGGACGGTGGCGCACAGCGGCGCGAGATCATCCGCGCCCAGACGTGCCCATTCGCGCACCATTTCGCCGGTCATCTCGACGTGGCACTGGAAGGCGAGGGTATTGCCGATGATAAACGCCTGATTGGCGCAGTCGTTCGAAGCGAGGAGTCGCGTTGCTCCCGGTGGAATGGAAAAAGTCTCGCCGTGCCAGTGAAACACCTCGAATGTCGCGGGCAGCTCGTCGAGCCAGGGTTTTGTCTCGGGGTTGTCCACGCAGCTCACCGGCAACCAGCCGATTTCCTTGACGGGGTTTTTCGTGATCGCTCCGCCGAGTGCCTTGCTGATTAGTTGCCCGCCAAGGCAATGGCCGAGGACCGGCGCATTTGCCGCCACCGCCCGCTGAATGAGCTTCGTCACCGGGGGAATCCACGGCAGCGGGTCGTTGACGCTCATGGGCCCGCCCATGAATACGAGCCCCGAAACGCCGTCTATGCTTGAGGGAATGGGATCGTGCGCATCGATTCGGACCAGACGCCACGGCAGGTGATGACGGTCGAGATAATCGGCCAGGTAACCGGGCCCCTCGTGCGGCGCATGGCGGAAAATCAGGATTTCCTGCATGCGCCGATTGTATCGTCTGTCATGGGTTTAAGAAATATGGCTATCCGTTTGTTCACCGTGAAATTCATCATGATCGCCGTGCTGTTGCTCGCTGCGACGGGAACCGGCGCGGCGGAAAAAGTATTCCTGCAGGCCTTGTTCAAGGACAAGGCGATCATCGTCGTCGACGGCGCGCGCCGTGTTCTGAAGAGCGGTGAGACGAGCCCCGACGGGATCAAGCTGCTGGCGACCGATACGCAGGAAGAAAAGGCTGAGGTTGAAATCGACGGCAAACGCGAAGTGCTCAGGCTCGGCGTGGTGGTGGCGGGTTTTGAATCGAAAGGAAAAGGGAGCGTGGTGCTCTATCCCGATCGCGGCGGGCATTTCTTCGCCGACGGGCAGATCAACGGTACCTCCGTCCGGTTCATGGTGGACACCGGCGCCACCGTGATCGCGATGAACAGCATAATCGCCAAACGCATCGGAATCGATTACATCAGGAACGGCAGCCCGGGCATGGCCAGCACCCCCGCTGGCAACGTGCGCACCTATGACATATCGCTGAATAACGTCCAGGTCGGTGGCATCACTCTATATAATGTGCAAGGAAGCGTCATCGAAGGCAACCATCCGCGTGAAGCGCTGCTCGGCATGTCCTTCCTCGGCCAGCTCGACATGAGGCGCGACAGTGAGAAAATGGAATTGTCCGAGCGCTAGGACTCTGATGAAGTCCGTTCACCCTGAACTCGTCGAAGGGTGAACGGGAAATGCCGTAATTGGCAGGCGATATGTCCGTTCGTGGTTCGACAGGCTCACCACGAACGGACTTAATCAGAGCTTTCTTATGAGGATCAGAACCGGAACCCGATCTTGGCGTTGTAAGAAGTGGCATCGCCGGTTTTGTCCGCTTCGAGGGCCAGATTGGCCAGACCGAAATTCAAATTACCGCCGACGAAATATTTTCCCTGGGAGAATTCCTCTTTCTTGATGTTGGAGACGCCGACCGGTTCCGACGTAGTCCAGATGCGTCCCACCCCCGCGTACGGCGTGAAAATCGCGAAACCCTTAGAGATCAGAAGTTCCAGGCCCGTCGTGTGGAAATCGAGCTGACTCACGCCCGAAAGTTTCGAATAGCTGCCACGCAGGCCCAACGCCGGTTCTGCTAAGCCGCCCTGGAGAATGGCATAGCGCACTTCGGCGCCCCACAGTTTTATGTTCGAGCCGGGAACGGAGGTATAGAACGCGCCCAGATCGAAACCGGCCGGCAAACCCTTGTGCAGGTGCAGTTTCGGAATATAAACGGTGTCGGGCGCGGTTCCGGAACTGGCCCGGTCCCAGGCGTCACGATGCTGCAATTTCGTGGCGGTGGCCTCAATACCGATATCAAAGCCGGTGATACCCAGCGGCTTGGCCGGAATCACGCCCTTGTAACTCAGCGCCGAACCCAGATCCTCCGACAGCTTGCGGAAGTCCGCCTGGATCAGCTGGTTGATCTGGTCGATATTGTCGGCGGCGATTGCCGGCGGTGTGGCGGCCAGCAGAATGGCCAGGGAGGCGAACGCGCGTTTCATCATAATTTCTCCTTTGGTAACTTCGGTTCTTAACGTGATATCGGTAAATAAATCGTAACGTTATGCACGGAGTATAGCCTTACCGCTGATCTGCCCGATTGTGGCGGGTGGCGGTTGTTGGCGATTTCAGTCTCACCGGGGCGGAAAAATCTTTTCCGGATTGAGAATTCCCTTGGGATCGAACTGATGCTTGATCCGGCGCATGAGTTCGAGGGTCACGGGATCGATCGCGCGGTTGATATAGTCGCGCTTGGCGATTCCGATGCCATGCTCGCCGGACAGCGTGCCGCCGAGTTTCAGCACCAGATCGAACACCTTCGATACACAGGGCAGGGCGTTGCGTTCCTGTTGCGGGTCCTGGCTGTCATAGAGCAGGTTCACGTGGATGTTGCCGTTGCCGGCATGCCCGAAATTCACGATCGGGATGCCATATTCGCGCGACAGTTTTTCGAGCCCGTCGATCAGGTCGGGGATGCGCGAAACCGGCACCACCACGTCTTCGTTCAGCTTGTTGGGCGCGATGTTGCGCAGTGCTGGCGACAGCGCCTTGCGCGTGGCCCACAGGGCCGCCGCTTCATCTTTGGTTTTGGCCGTCGCGAGATTCAGCAGTCCCTCGCCGCGGGCCGCCGCCGATACGCTGGCCATGACATCGTCCATCGCCGCCTCCGGCCCATCCAGTTCGATCATGAGCAACGCCCCGGCGCCGCGCGGCAGTTCCGCCGCCGAGTAATTCCGGATCATCTCGATCGCCGGCGCATCCATGAACTCGAGCGCATACGGCGTGACCGGTTGCGCCATGATGCGCGACACCGCCGCGGCTGCCGCGCGCACGTCGGCATAAATCGCCTGCAGCGTGCGGCGCGATTCGGGCAGCGACGTAAGCTTGAGTGTCGCCTCCGTCACGATGGCGAGCGTGCCCTCCGAGCCGATGATCAGGCGCGTCAGGTCATAGCCCACGACGCCCTTGGTGGTATAGGTGCCGGTGTGAATCTCCTCGCCCTGGCCGGTGACGGCGACGAGTCCGAGCACGTTTTCGCGCGTGCTGCCGTACTTCAAGGCGCGCGGACCGGCGGCGTTCACCGCGATGTTGCCGCCGACGGTGCAGTAGGCGGCGCTCGTGGGGTCGGGCGGCCAGAAAAATCCGTGCTCCGCCGCCTTGTCCTGTATCGCCTGGTTGAGCACGCCCGGCTCGACGCGCATGACGCGGTTGGCGGGATCCATGTCAACGATGCGAGCCATGCGTTCCAGCGACAACACCAGTCCGCCGCGCACCGGCACCGCGCTGCCGGTGGTGCCGGTGCCGCGCCCGCGCGCGACGATCGGCACGTTGAATTCGTTGCACAATCGCACCGTCTTCAGCACCTGGGCATGCGTGGTGGCGAACGCCACGGCGTCCGGGCGCGCGTGCTTGCGAGAATTGTCCTGACCGTAAGGCCAGCAGTCGGCGGGATCGGTCAACACGTTGTCCTTTCCCAGCGCGGCCTTGAGCCGCACGAGAAACGGACCGGGCAATTCACCCATGGGAGCGGATGCGCCGGAGGAGATCGGTGGTCGAGCGCTTGAAGCGGAAGGGAATGGAGTGTACCTGGCCGCCGTAGCCGGTGACGATGTCGGCGCCGACGATTTTGTCCGGTGTCCAGTCGCCGCCCTTGACCAGATGATCCGGCCGCACCCGCTTGATCAGCGCATGCGGCGTGTCATCCTCGAACGGCACCACGAGCGACACGCAACCGAGCGCGGCGAGGATGGCGAGGCGGTCGTCGAGAGGATTCACCGGACGGCCTTTGCCCTTGTCGAGGCGTTGCACCGAGGCATCGCTGTTCACGCCGACGACCAGGGATTGGCCGAGCGCCGCGGCTTCTTCGAGATAGGCTACATGGCCGCGGTGCAGGATGTCGAAACAACCGTTGGTGAAAACCAGAGGCCGCGTGAGTTCCGCGAGCTGTGCCGGCAGTTGTGCCGCGTCCGTGACGATCTTGCGTTCGCTGGGAGTCAATCGAGGTACTCGAACACCTTGACCACGCGGGTGATGCCTCCGACGGTGCGAGCGGTTTCGGCGGCCAGTTCGCCTTCACTCTGTTTGACGAGCCCCATGAGATAGACGACGGAGTTCTCTGTTACCACCTTGATGCGGGTCGATTTAAGACTTGGCGTATTCAGCATCTTGGCCTTGACCTGTCCGGTGATCCAGGAATCGTGCACACGGTTGGCAAAGGCCGTGGGTTCGCTCACACTGATTTCGCGATCGATGACGTGCTTGACGCCTTGGATGCTGCGCACCAGCGACACCACGATGTCACGCTGCTCGGCGGTGGTGGCCTCGCCCGTCAGCAGCATGGTGCCATTGAAACAGGTGATATTGACGTGGACATCGTCGCCGAGCCGGTTGTCGTCGTTGAGCTTCCTGCGCGCCGTGAGCTCGATGTTTTCATCATCGAGCTGGGTGCCGACGGTGCGCCGGTCGGTGGCGCAGCCCTGCGCGATGGTTACGCCCGCCAGGATAACCGAGAGAATCAGTAATCGCCGTATCATATTATTAACCCTGCCCGAGAAGCTGGTAGTCGATAAGGTCGCACAGGCAATGGATGACGATGCCGTGCACTTCCTGAATGCGCGCCGTGGAGGAACCCGGCACGCAGATGTTGACGTCGTTGCCCGTGAGCACGCTGGACAGTTCGCCGCCCTCGCGCCCGTTCAGCGCCACACAAACGATGCCACGCTCGTGCGCCGTCTCCACCGCGCGAATCACGTTGCGCGAGTTTCCGGAGGTGGAGATGCCGAGCAATACGTCGCCCGCCTGGCCGAGCGCGCGCAGCTGTTTGGAGAAGACGTCGTCGAAATGGTAGTCATTGCCGATGGCGGTGATCGTCGAGGTGTCGGTGGTGAGCGAAATGCACGGCAGGCCGGGCCGCTCGCGTTCGAAGCGGTTCAGCAATTCAGCGGAAAAATGCTGTGCGTCCGCGGCCGAGCCGCCGTTGCCACAGACCAGAATTTTGCGATCCGAGAGCAGCGCCTGGATCATGTGTGCGGCCGCTTGCGCGATGAATGGCGCCAGCACCTCCATGCTGTTGCGCGTGGTCAGGATGCTTTCCTGAAAGATGTTCTTGACGCGCGTGACGAGGGCGGTGGAATCGGGCGCGGTCTGCAGACTGCTCTTGGTCATGGGGCGTCCTTGATTAGAAAACGTTCTGTAACCAGCGAAAGTCACCGCCTTCGCCGTTTCCGGTTAGCGCTACGATATCAAATCGGCAGGCTTTCTTGGAGGCCCGCGGCGTATTCTGCAGGTAGTGTTCCGCGGTGGCGCGCAGCCGGGCCTGTTTGCGGGCGTCCACGGTTTCGGCCGGCGTGCCGAAAACATCCGATGAACGGTAACGGACCTCGACGAATACCAGGGTGTCACGCTCCTGCATGACGAGATCGATCTCCCCGAAGGGACTGCGGTAATTGCGGGTCGTGAGCGTGAGTCCCGCCTGCAGCAGGCGGGCGCAGGCGATGTCTTCCGCGTTACGGCCGCGGCTGAGGTTTAGCGGAGAGCCCAGCGTCATTTTCTATCTCGAATTGTCCCTTGAGCTTGAGAAAGCTGTCCGCAAGTTTCGGCACGCCGCGGTTGAAACGGGCCCACAGCAGTTGTCGCTGCAGTCGGCCGCTGCGGTCGAGCGACAGCCCGCTGGTGACGCCGCTGAAGCGGGCGCCCGGCTCCATGTTGATGCGGCCCAGGTGCGGGAGGATCGCGTAGCTGTCCATACCGAGTGCGTAGAGACGGTCGAGGTCGCTGTGAACGAACGGCCAGTTTTGCTGCACCTTCTGGCGCAGCTCCTGGATCCGTCCGTCGCCGACCAGCATCCACGGCATGTCGCCGAAGATGATTCCGTCGAGGTCCACGTCCTGCATGGCATCGCCGGCGCCGGTGAAGATATGCGAGGTCGAGTACAC
>JGI1358J11329_10001948_pt1 | contig 16485 bp, 18 predicted proteins | sample Subgroupgradi54m_FD_11329 | JGI IMG/M metagenome (IMG submission 11329)
GGTACGTTCTCAAGTGTGTGCTCTTAAGAATATCGTGTGGTAGAATGAGGCTAAATTTTGGAGAGAAGATGGTATGGTTCGAACTGGAAGATACCACTCCGAAAATTATGCTAAAACCTAAGCTCTTTACAGCTCTTAAGGATTATTCCCGGGAAAAGTTCGTCTCGGACCTGATCGCCGGCGTGATCGTCGGCATTGTCGCGCTGCCTTTGGCCATCGCGTTCGCGATCGCCTCCGGGGTCTCTCCCGAAAAGGGCCTTGTGACGGCCATCGTCGCCGGCTTCATCATTTCGGCGCTGGGCGGAAGCCGCGTGCAGATCGGCGGGCCGACCGGGGCTTTCATCGTCATTGTTTACGGGATCGTGCAGAAACACGGAGTCGACGGACTGATCATCGCCACGATCCTGGCGGGCCTCATCCTGATCGTCATGGGATTTGCCCGATTCGGGACGGCGATCAAATTTGTCCCGCATTCGGTCATCGTGGGTTTCACCAGCGGCATCGCGCTCATCATCTTTTCATCGCAGATCAAGGACCTCTTCGGTCTCAGCCTCGAGAAGGTGCCCGGAGAGTTTCTGGAAAAATGGAAGCTCTATTTCGAGCATTCCGGTTCTTTTCGTTGGGAGGCCACGGCGGTCTCGCTGGGGACCATCACGCTCATCTTGGTCTGGAATAAGTTCTTTAAAAGGATCCCGGGGGCTCTGGTGGCGATCCTCTTTTTTTCGGCGGCCGCGCAGATCTTTCAGCTTCCGGTGGAGACGATCGCGTCCCGCTTTGGGGAACTTCCGCGGTCGTTTCCGGTGCCCCATTTGCCCGCCGTGGATCTTGAGATGATCAGTCGCCTTATCCAGCCGGCGTTCACGATAGCGCTTTTGGCCGCCATCGAATCCCTTTTATCGGCGGTCGTCGCCGATGGCATGATCGGAAGCCGTCACCGGTCCAACATCGAGCTCGTCGCCCAAGGCATCGCCAATGTGTTCTCGGGCCTCTTCGGCGGCATCCCCGCAACGGGAGCGATCGCGCGTACGGCCACCAATATCAAGAACGGAGGCCGTACCCCCATCGCGGGCATCATCCACGCGGTCACGTTGCTGCTTATTCTTTTATTCTTCGGACAATGGGCTAAGCTGATCCCCTTGGCATGTCTGGCCGGGATCCTTGTCATCGTGGCTTACCACATGAGCGAATGGCGCTCGTTCCTGGCGCTCCTGAAAGGCCCCCGCAGCGACGCGGTGGTGATGATCCTGACGTTTCTTCTGACCGTTTTCGTGGACCTCACGGTGGCGATCGAGGTCGGGATGGTGCTGTCGGCGTTCTTATTCATGCACCGGATGTCGACGGTGACGGAATTCAAGATGATCTCGAGCGTGGCTAAATTCGATGAGGGCGGTCGCGGCGAAAAAGAAAGCCTGGAAGAGACGAGCCGCCTCCGCGTCCCGGAGGGAGTCGAGGTCTTCGAGATCAACGGGCCGCTTTTTTTCGGGGTGTCGCATGAATTCGAGGAGACGATGCGCATCATCGAGAAGTCTCCCAAGGTCAGGATCTTGAGGCTCCGGCACGTGCCTGTCATCGACGCGACAGGACTTCAGTCCTTGAAGCAGTTTCATAAAAAATGCAGGATCTATCGCGTCCGGCTCATCCTCTCGGGCGCGCGGCCTCAATTGGTCCGAGCGATGCGATCGTCGGGCCTTTATGAGGAGATCGGCGGGGAAAATATCGTGGGAAGCATCGAGGAAGCGCTCGAGCGCTCGAGAAAGATCATGTCAGCGGAGGCTTTGTCCGTCAAATGACCATGAGAGTCATCAAAGACGCCAAGATCGACCAGCTCACCCATTGTTACATTAAGGAGCATCTTATTCCCACGCTCCGTGAGCTGAAGGATGATTATGATCTCACCAAAAGGCCGTTTTCGATCCTCATCTTTGACATCGATCACTTCAAATCGTTCAATGACAAGCATGGGCATATTCACGGCGACGAGGTGTTGAAATACTTCTCAAGCTCTCTCCACTTGAACTTGGTGGACGAGGACAACATCCCGTTCCGCTTCGGCGGAGACGAGTTCATCGTGGTCTTTCCGGGTAAGGGCGCTGTGTATTGCCACGAGCTGGCTAAGACCGTGCAGAGGAACATTAGATCAAGGATGTTTCTCCTGAAAGGCAAGCAGTACCAGATGAGCTTCAGCGGCGGGGTCACGACCTACCCCGACGACGCCAAAACCGCCGAGACCCTGCTTGATAAAGCGGACCAGGCGCTTTATTGCTCCAAGAAGAACGGCCGGGCCAGGACGACCCGGTACAACCAGATCTTTTTCGAGCGGGTCAAATATTTTTTCATGCTCGGCCTGATGGCGGGCGCCGTCGTGCTCGGGGCGTATTTTTATCGTCAGGACCTAGGGGCGGTCCTGAAATATCTTCGCGGCACGCGGATCACCTTCCACAGCGGGAACGCGCCGCAGAATCCTCCGCCGCTCGGCTACGTTCCCCGACCCATCTCCGAGCCGCCGCCTCCGCCTCTGCCGCGCGACCCGGCCATGGATGAGATCACTCTCAGATCGGGAGATATCCTCATGGGTCATATCCTCGTGGAAACCGGCGACGAGATCATCATCAATATGAAGCTGGGGCATGGAGAAGGAAAGATCTCCGTCAAACGATCCGAGATCTTAAAACTGCGCAAAGCGCAGGCTTAGGCGCCCGAATTCCTTCTTTACACTCCGCCTCTATATTAGGTAGAATTGGCCTACTTTTCTTTCCAAAATCCGTGCCCGTAGCTCAATTGGATAGAGCGTCTGACTACGGATCAGAAGGTTGCAGGTTCAACTCCCGCCGGGCACATAATTTTGGTAAATTAATTTGAGAACGAGACTACTTCACGACTGCCCGGCAAAAACGTCCAAGGTTCGGTAAACGATGAACGGCATGGGATCCATGAGGGGAGGCCCGAGAGGCCCGTTTTATGAAGGCATCGCCAAGCTGGCGCCCTTTCTACTCGCTGTTTTATTTACGATCGTAGGAATCGCGCTGGCGATCAACTTCATCCAAGCCCGGCTTCATCCCCAAGCAGACCAGGAGCCCTTCGATCCCGTGCAGAATTTTTCCCGGATAAATTCACGAGGAATGGTGAATGTGGTGATGAAGCGCTCCAAAGTCACAAAAGAAACATCTTAGTCCGGTAAATGAAACTCTTCGTCAAAGTCAAAGCCCGCTCCAAGGAGGAGCGCGTCGTCCGGATCGACGACACCCACTACAAGGTCTGGGTCAAAGCCATCCCCGAAAAAGGCAAAGCCAACGAAGCCGTGATCGCGGCCCTAAGCACCCACTTCGCCGCCCCAAAAGCGGCTTTTGAGATCGTCTCGGGGCATACTTCAAACCAGAAGGTCATTGAAAGAAGCTAACCCGTCTCTTTCTACCTGTTTTAGACCATGACTCTAGATGTATTGACAAAAGGCACACATTAGGGATATACTTTTTGCATGCCGGTATTTGAGTGGGATAAGGAGAAGAACCAGAAGCTGTTTCGGGAAAGAAAGATATCCTTTGAGGCGGTGATCTCACAGATAGAAGAGGAGGGGATCCTCGACATCATCGACGGCCATGGCAGGTATAAGCACCAAAAACAGTATATTTTAGCGATCAATAACTACGTTTACATCGTCCCGTTCGTGGAAGAGGGCGAGAAAATTTTTCTTAAAACGATCATACCGAGCCGCAAGCTGACGAAGCGGTACCTATTGGGAGATGCATAAATGAAAAGATATAGACTGGACAAGGAAGAACGCGAGATCCTGAGCGCCGTTGAAAAGGGCGAGTGGAAATCCGTCAAGCCGGCCAAGACCGAGCTTGAACGCTACGCTCAAATTGCCAGGAACACACTGCGTAAAGACCAGCGCATGAACATCCGGATCTCCAAAATGGATCTACTGGGCATCAAAGCCAAAGCCGCCGAAGAGGGGATCCCCTACCAGACCCTCGTCGCCAGCGTCATCCACAAATACGTCTCAGGCCACCGGATCGCCGCTTAACCAGCTTCGTGCCCAAATCCGCCCCAACCCGCCGCCAAAAAGATATTTCAAGACTGCTGAGAACCAGACAAACCCAGCGCCGGGAAAACCCCCGCACCCCGGCCGCCGTTAAAAAAGCTAACTCGTCCCTTCGGAACGTCGTCCGTTAACGAACACTTTCTTACCAAGGAGTAGCTTAGAGGTATCCTAATATCCTAATTTGGGATATTCTATTTTCGAATATACACTGGGGCAATGGCATTCAAAGCTGTCCACTCCCCAGAATATAAAATCATTCTCGGTCGCCTCAAACAAGCCCGTCTTGAATCCAAACTTAAGCAAAACGACGTAGCCTCAAAACTCAAGAAGCCCCAATCGTATATCTCCAAGATCGAGGCAGGGGAACGCCGGCTCGATATCCTGGAACTAAAGAAACTAGCTCAGATCTATAAGAAGCCAGTTTCTTTTTTTGTTGATTAAGCCAGTGACTGACAACAAGACCACGATTAAGCAGCTGAAGGATCAAGTCTCACGCTTTGTCAAAGCTAGGGATTGGGAGAAATTTCATTCCCCAAAAAATCTAAGCATGGCGATAGCAATCGAAGCCGCTGAGCTAATGGAACATTTCCAGTGGCACAACAAGAATGAAGATCTTAAGCGGCTTAGCGATAGAAAGGGAGAGATAGAGCAAGAACTGGCAGATATTTTGGCGTTCATCCTGAGCTTCTCAAATTTATATCAGATCGATCTAAGCAGAGCCCTCCTGAAAAAAATGAAATTGAATGCTAGGAAGTATCCCATCAAGAAATCAAAGGGGAATGCCAAGAAATATTCTGATCTATGACGCCTAAAATTATTCTACAACCTGCTGGAGATGGTGATGCCGCTGAGCACTATGTAGATACGATCGCAAACCCAGTCCCACTAAATCGAATTAAACCGTTTGTATCAGAAAATATTTTTAACCATATTGGAGAGCTCTACCCAGCGCAAGCCGCGCCAATTTGGGGAGTTGTTCCTGGTGGCAAGGGGATTAATATAAAGAAATGGGAACGCATTGATAGCGGGGATGTTGTGTTATTTTCAAGAAACAAGAGAATATTTTCTTCGGGAGTAGTTACCATTAAAGATCATAACAAAAAACTCGCGCTCGACTTATGGCAAGCCAATAGGGACGGCGAAACTTGGGAGTACTTATATTTTCTGGACCAAATCAAAGAGCAAGCAATCCCTTATCCAATTTTTAATAAAGCTGCTGGTTTTAAATCAAACAACGTAATTCAGGGCTTCAATGTTCTTGGTGAAGAAAAAAGCACGTCTATTTTTTCTACCTTCAATTTGGAGAGTGGTGTTTATTACCCTGCCGTCTCCAAGGAAGAGTTTAATCAGGCAATAGCGGTCTTAGCTGATAGCTTAGGTGAGGATAAGAAAGTCCTTACGGCAGTTCGTACCGAGCAAAGCTACCTTCGTAAAAATTTGTTTGGAAATAAGAAGATATCGGCGTGTGGAATCTGTGGGCGCCAGATTCCTGTTGATCTACTGATTGTTTCGCACATTAAACGACGCTCGGAGTGCACATTGGATGAGAGGAGAGATGCAGCCAATGTAGTAATGCCGATGTGCCGCCTTGGCTGTGATGATCTATTTGAAAAAGGGTACATTACTGTCGATAATGGGAGAGTGACGGTATCTTCACTGCCATACTTACCGACTGCCATTCAAGAATATTTCAAGCTAATTTCTGAGAAGCCTTGTTCTCATTGGTCTGCATCTTCAAAGAAGTATTTTGATTGGCATAAGCAGCGCTGTTTTTCTTAATGAAGATGATTAATCCTGGCGATGTTATTTCTTACATGGATATGCGAAATGGTACCATCTCCCAAAGGGACAGATTAAAAACAGTTCAATCGGCAAGGTATCAAATCAACCTGTCCCTCCGGTAAGCGGCACCTTTCATTTAAGCACCCTTTTGCCGCCCCAAAACCGCCTTTGAGAGCCTCTCCGGCCATGCCTCAAACCAAAAGACGATCGAAAAGCGTTGACCCACAACACTAGCCTTACGATCAGCAAGGGGATACAATAAGCGATAAAAGATTATGCCAAAAGCCGCCCCAACTCGCCGCCAAAAAGACATTTCAAGACTGCTCAAGAACCAGACAAACCCAGCGCCGCGAAAATCTCCGCACCCCGGCCGCGGTTAAAAAAGCTAACTCGTTTCTTCGGTAGACGGTACCGTTCTATCCCGTTCTATTTTGGTAAATGGCACCTTTCTATTTGATACGATTTGTGCAAATTTTTATATCAATTTGTGCATAAAATAAAAGTGTTTTGTGCATAAAGTTATGTTATACTTACGTCCTTAGGGAGAGGGACGCATGAAATACATTCCGCGATGGCTTGAGACAAGACTTGCCGACTCGTTCGAGTCGCATCCGGTAGTGGTCTTGACCGGTCCGAGGCAAGTCGGAAAAAGTACGCTTTTGAAACACGCCGAGTTTCTCAAGAGCTGGCGTTATCTCACCTTGGACGATCCCGATGTTTTGGAGCAGGCGGAGGAAGACCCCAAGGGACTGCTCTGGGAAGAAAAGCCCACGATCATTGACGAGGTCCAGCGGTGCCCTGAGCTTTTGATCACCGTAAAATATCTGGTGGATCGATCTGAACGCAAGAGAAACTTCATTCTTTCCGGCTCCGGCAACATCTCTCTTCGTAAAACGCCGCGCGAAACTCTTGCGGGCCGCGCCAAGTACCTGCATTTGAGCGGTTTTGGATCCAGAGAAATTCGAGGGCTGCCTGCGCGAGGAATTTTTGATGAGATCTGGGCGGCGCGTCCTCTGGGTGATCCAAACGTGAGGCAGAATGCAAGCATCGCCGAATCCGTATGGAGAGGATCCTTGCCCGGAGTTGTGCTTGCTTCCAGTGACAAGATCGCGCTTGAACGCCTCGGCAGCTATATCGATACGTACCTGGAAAGAGATATCCAGGACCTTGTCAACATAAGGCATCCTCAGAATTTTCGGCGCCTGATGCAAGCGCTTGCCAAGGCCACGGGCTGGGAGTCCGTGCAAGAGACTTTGTCAAAAGTCTGCGGCGAGACCAGGACCAACGTCAGCCGGTATATGAGCCTCTTAAAGGACACCAATCTCTTGTACGACGTCAAAGGATACACCGTTAAAAGTGAGAGCGCTTACAGGCAGTCAAAATACTTCTGGTTTGATTCAGGTTCGGCGTGCTTTTTGGCAGGCATTCGCCGTGCAAGCGATCTAGAAAAGCACTCCGTCAAGGGAAGATATTTTGAAAATTTTATTCTGCAGCAGATCCTATCCTGGGCTTCGCTACAGCTCACGACTCCGCAGATATTTTATTGGAAACGCAAAGCCGGGGACTCCGAAGTGGATTTTGTCGTAAGTCATGAAGGTAAGGTTATCGGGATAGAGGTGAAGTCATCTAAAGAGGTCACCTTCAGGGACACAAGATCTATGAGAGATTTTCTTAAAACGCATCCCGAGGCATCCAAAGGCGTCATCATCTACAGCGGACACAGAACCTATCCGGTAGCCTCCAACATTTACGCCGTGCCATGGACGGAACTCTAGATGCCCAAATCCGCCCCAACCCGCCGTCAAAAAGACATTTCAAGAATGCTGAGAACCAGACAAGCCCAGCGCCGCAAAAACCCCCGCACCCCGGCCGCCGTTAAAAAAGCTAACGTGTCCAATCAGGGCGTTCTTGGTCAAATATAAAAATGAAACGTGATTATTACTCTGATTCGATAGAAGAATTTCTTAAATCTTCCCCTGAAGAAATCTTGGGAAAACTTGCAACAAATAATGAATTTTCTTTAGAGACCACTCAACGTGCGGCGTGGCTTGAGGAAATTAAAATACTGAGTAAGGCCTTAAGGCCTTACAAAGGGTGGGTATATTTTGAGTATTCAATACCCCGCATGGGAAAGCGGATAGACACAGTTCTTGTTATAGGGTCTGCGATATTTGTACTTGAATTTAAAATCGGCGAAGATGAGTTTGCCCCACACGCCATAGATCAGGTTTTTGATTATTCTTTAAATTTGAAGAATTTTCACGAATCGAGTCACAATCAATTTGTAGTGCCAATCCTCATAGCGACAGAAGCAGAAGGGGGTATTTCGTCAATCGCTCTGACTCCACAAAATGACAAACTTTTCCTTCCAATTAAGACAAATACATCTTTGCTGGGCACAGTAATAAAAAATGTTTTAGGTTTTGCTGAGGGCACTGATATTGATCGACTGCAATGGGAGGCGGGACGATATTATCCAACCCCGACTATTATCGAAGCTGCAAGGGCTCTCTACATGGGGCATTCTGTAGAACAAATTTCCAGGAGTGATGCCAGCGCGATTAATTTGAGTGATACATCCAAGACCATCTCAAATATCATAAATCAATCGAAGAGCCGTTCTCAAAAATCGATTTGTTTCGTGACAGGCGTTCCGGGAGCTGGAAAAACATTAGTAGGCCTCAATATTGCCAATAAACATAGGGACAAAGAAAGTGAGCTCTACAGTGTTTTTTTATCCGGAAATGGTCCACTCGTCGACATTTTACGCGAAGCGCTAACTCGCGATAAAGTCCGTCGTTTCAAGGAATCTGGGAAAAAAATCAAGAAAGGTGAAGCGCTTAGTGAAGTCAAAGCGCTTATTCAAAATGTACATCATTTTAGGGATGAATGTCTTAAAGATTTGAGGGCACCCGTCGAGCATGTAGCCCTATTTGATGAAGCTCAACGAGCCTGGAATTTAGATCAAACAGCAAATTTTATGCGTAGAAAGAAAAACCAGCCAAATTTTAGCCAATCTGAGCCAGAATTTTTGATCTCTTGTCTAGATCGCCACAAGGATTGGGCGGTAATCGTGTGTCTTGTTGGGGGAGGGCAGGAGATTAACACAGGCGAGGCTGGAATTGGTGAGTGGGTTGATTCGATAACTCGGTCCTTTAATGACTGGCATATCTACATATCGCCAAAAATTCATGATAGCGAGTATGGAGTAGAACAGATATCCAAGAAATTAGAAAAGCATAAAAATGTAAAATATAAGGATGAATTACATCTTTCAGTATCCATGCGCTCATTCCGCGCAGAAAATGTTTCGCTCCTTGTAAAGAATATGCTCGATCTTAATTTGAACGAGGCTAGAAGTATTATGAAGCAGATTAAAAATAAATATCCCATTGTCATTACTCGAGATCTAATCGCCGCAAAGAGATGGCTTAAGGCGCAAGCGAGAGGTTCGGAGCGGTATGGCATCGTGGCGTCTTCAGCAGCACACAGGTTGAAGCCGCATGCAATCGATGTGAAATCACGCATGGATCCGGTACACTGGTTTCTCGACGATAAAGAAGACGTGAGATCGTCTTATTATCTCGAAGATGTTTCTACAGAGTTTCAGGTGCAAGGATTAGAGTTGGATTGGGCATGTGTTACTTGGGATGCTGATTTTAGGTATACCAAAAAGGGATGGGAGCATTGGTCTTTTTGTGGTGATCGCTGGAATCATATTAAAAAAGACGAACGGAAAAAATACCAAAAAAATGCCTATCGTGTTCTTTTGACTCGAGCTCGACAGGGTATGGTAATTGTCATCCCTAATGGCGATATTGAGGACCCGACGCGTAATAAAAATTATTATGATTCAACTTTTAATTATTTAGAAGAAATCGGTTTTAGAAAAATATAGTATCCGATGAATAACCTGAGCAACATAACTAAAACTTAGTGATAACCTCAACTTATTATTTACGTCCCAATATTACAATCGAGACCGAGCTTGTTGGGTGGACAAAGTTTTTTATATATAATTATCAGGGGATTCACTATAGAGTCTTTAGATCTTTGAATGATTTATCAAGGTTTCTTATGAATGGAGAAGATGCGTGCAGTTTCGATGGCCTAACAGAAGTAGAGCTAGAAAAATATTTAAAATTGACTGAGTTAACCGGTTAACCGGACTGTGTGTCCCGAGGGGACATCCGCCAAAACTTGCGTCGGACAGGCTGTTAGACTAATTACCACCCTCAAAGTAAACTATCCCCATGACCCCCGAACTCTCCCAAACCCTCTTCCGCAACAAAACCCTCAAGATCGAACGGATCGTCTCCCGAGGCCATGCCACACCGAAAGGCAAGTGGCTGCGCGGGCGGAAGAATGAGTGGGTGATGCTTGTGAGCGGCGCGGCGAGGTTGGGGTTTCGAGGTGGGCGGGGGGTGAGGATGAAGGCGGGGAGTTTTGTATTCATTCGCGCGGGAAGGGACCATCGGGTAGAATGGACCAAGCCGGGAGTCAGGACTGTTTGGCTTGCGGTTCATTTCTGATGAACGGAATGAGACCGTCAGATGAGCCCTTGCAATAATATATCAATGTGATATACTTTTGATATATCAAAGGAGTTGAAACCATGAGCGTGATGACTAAAAGAATACTGGTGAGTCTGCCCGAGCGGATCTATCAGGAGCTCAAGAAGCTCGCAAAAGTCGAGTACAAATCTGTATCCGGGATCATTCGCGAGTCGGTCTTGGATCGGCTGGACAGCGGATTTTCCAAGAGCGAATCGGATCTGATCGAGAAGGGAAGAGGTGAGTACCGTCAGGGAAAAGGAGTCAACTGGCGTTCCGTAAAGCGTGCCTAAGTACACTGTTTTGCTTGAATCCCAGCCTGAGAAGTACTACAGGCGGGTGCCCACTCCGATAGTCAAAGCCTTAAAAGCGTGCTTTGCCCATCTAGAAGAAAATCCCAAATATCATCTGAGCAAAATAAAGAGACTTCAGGGCTATGAAAACCTTTACCGATATCGTGTTGGGGAGCTCAGAGTCGTATATGAGATCCATGAAGCCAAAAGGGAAGTGGCTGTCGTCGCCATTCTACCCAGAGGCGATATCTATAAAAAATTTTAAGCGTAAGTTCAATTCGGACTCCTTGCAATGAATGATCCTCTACACGGGATGACACTGCAAGCCATTCTTGAGCGTCTTGTTGCGCATTACGGATGGGAGGAGCTGGGACAAAGGATCCGGATCCGCTGTTTCACCTCTGATCCGAGCGTCAAATCGAGCCTCACGTTCCTCCGAAAGACTCCCTGGGCCCGTCTCAAAGTTGAGAACTTGTATCGGGCGTTGCCGGGAGCGGCGGAGTGACGGAGATCTACGTCGATTCAGACGCTTGTCCAGTAAAACCGGAAGTGGTCCGTGTGGCCAAGCGGTATGGGTTCGGCGTGACGTTCGTGTCCAACTCCAGGATGCGTCTTCCTGAGGAGTGGGGCGCCAAGATGGTGGTGGTCGAGGGGCAGTTCGACGCGGCGGACGACTGGATCGTCGAGCGCGTCGTGAAAGACGACATCGTCGTGACGGCGGACATTCCTTTGGTGCACCGCTGTATCAAGGCGGGAGCGCGGGTGATCGGACCGCAGGGAAACCTTTTTACGGACGAGAATATCGGGAATATCCTCGCGACACGCGACCTTTTGCACGTCCTGCGCGGAGCGGGGGAGATCTCCGGCGGCCCGGCCCCGTTTCAAAAAGAGGACCGGTCGCGGTTCCTTCAAGGTCTTGATCAGATCATCCAAGACATTAAAAAACGGTCCTGATCGTAACGATCCCTTCCAATTTATTCAATTATTGAGTTTGCTCTTAACATACCGCATACCGGACCCCGCCGCTTCCGAGTGGGCCTATACAATACCCTATACAAATCCTAAATAAAGGCTCCGCGCTAACCGAGGACAAACTCTTAACACTGCACGCCAAGATGACCCAAGGGCTTTTGCCCGAGCCGCGGTGCGGACGGTACCGGCAGGGCCAAGAACACTTACTATGACATGATCCACCAAACGTATGACATGGACGGGGATTACACCCATTGGATCGAATACGTGGCCATGGGCCTATTGGAAGCGATCGAAGTCGTCACGAAGCGGATCAAAGAACAATCACGACAGCATCGGCAAGTGTCTTTACTCCGAAACAGAGCGAGCTTTTGTGTTGACCGGACTGCGCCCCATGGGCACATTTTTTCGGTTCCATCCAAAAATTATGATAAATTGAGACCATTATGTCCTTCAATCCGATGGCAGCGCTCAGGGTTGCCGATCTTTTGCAGTACCTGCCCAAAAGTCCAACCGTTATAGAGTTCGGGAACCAGACATTTAAGGCCGGCGATAAGGCTTTGAGGAAAATAATCGAGCAATCAGGCCAAAATCCTTCGGTGGATACGGCAGTGCTTGAGTCTTTTATTGGAAAGAAGAAGGCCGCTGTCGCCGGCTTGACAGAGGCTTTTTATCGCGCACTCGGTTTCAGTCTTTACAGGGCCATCGATGTCAACAATAGATATGGAAGCCTGATGATGGATCTGAACCGGGATCTGCGCTCTGAATACAATTTTTCCCAAACTTTTGACCTGGTTACAAATAACGGTACGGGGGAACACTGTTTCAACCAACACGCCGTGTTCAAGAACATGCATGACTTGGCCAAGGCAGGCGGCGTCATGTTCCATGCGATGCCTCTCAACTGGGTCAATCACGGTTTTTACAATTTCAGCCCGCGCTTATTCGTGGATCTGGCTACCGCCAACGGCTACAAGATCCTTTACTTCGGCTTGAATGACCGTCAGGGTCTCAGGATTCCCGCGCATGAATCGAAGGGGTCTTGGAAGAATACGTTAAGAAAGTTTTTGCCTGCGGCTTTTAGAAATACGCGCTCTTCAGAGAAAAAAACCGGTGAGATCATGGAAAAGTTTTTAACTTGGGAAATCAAACGTTTACTGCGTTTAAAGGATCTGCATCATCTCCCGAAGGTTTTTATCGTAGCGGCCTTAAGAAAGACCGCTGATCATGCCTTTGTGGCGCCCATCCAGGGGAAATACAAGGACGTGATCGAAAGCCCCGAAATACAGAAACGCTATACCGGACTCCCGAGCAACCTCTTCAAATCCGTTTAAATTCTTCCGCTAATTCGTAAGTCGTCTTGGGAAGATCTTCATGGGGAAGTCGCAGAGGATACCGACGTAGCGGCGGGTGAAGGGGGTCACCGACCGGTACGAAACGCCATGCAGGGAGCGCGGCGAATTTAGGAAAACGATCATTGTATTTTTTTCGTAGGCGACGGTTTTGACCCTGGAGACGAGGGCAGGATCGATCGCTTTTGGACCTACTGCGGAGAGGTCGGCACCTTCTTTGAAACGGTAAAGCTCCAGATCTCCGCCCGCAGTGTCACGTTCGTCGCGAAAATAGAGCATGCACTGGTAAAGCGTGTCGGGTCCGTCCAGATGCGGCCCTCGTACCGTCGAGGAGTTCTCCGACACCGGGGAATTGATCGCGAATTGGCAGTCCGTAAAAGCTTCAGCCGAAAGGTCCGCGCGCCGGACGCCTGTGCGCAAGCGTTTCAGGTCTTTCTTCAATCGGGCAGGCAGGTCCGGATAAAGGCGGCGTATCTGACGATCGAAAAGCCTTACGACCTCCCGGTAAAAATGGCCGGACACGTGATATTCAAAGAAATTCCTCCAAAGCGGACTGATCCTGTCGTCCGTGAGCGCGGCCCTCGCGCCAAAAAAGTGCTTTTTATTGTTGCCGGGGTTTTTTCCCATCGTGAGGATGTCGTCCGAAGGAAACTCGGACGCGAGTCGTTCATAAAGCGCCGGGTCGAGCGCCTCTTGGATCACCAGGTGCGGAAACGGGTCCTCAATGACGTCTTCGACGCGCGCATTATGCAGGATGCTTTGGACTCCCAGAGCGCCCGCGTGATCTTCGCGCTTCGAACGAAAAAGATCGGCGATGCGACCGATCATAGATCCTGCTTCAAACTTGTTTCTCCCAGATCTTCCCACGGTATTCCTCGACCATGCGGTGAGTGTTGAAGAAGCCGGCGGCGCTGATGGCGTGGGTCATTTTGGTGAGCCAGTCGGAGCTTTCGTTGAGGCGGCCGGCTTGGTTGGTTTGGTAGTAAAGTGTCATGACTTTTTCAAGCATCCCATAAAGTTCGGAGGCGTCTTCCTTGAGACGAAGGTTGTGTTCGTCGCCGACTTCTTTGGAGTGGTGCTGCCAGCCGAAGATCCAGCCGATGTTCTTGTCGGCGGCTTCGACCACCCAGCCGTCGAGGGTGGAGAGCTGCAGGACGCCGTTCAAGATCGCTTTCATGCCGCTCGTGCCCGAGGCCTCAAAAGGAGGCAGGGGGTTGTTGAGCCACACGTCCACGCCTGAGGTCAGAAGTTTCCCGAAGTAAGTGTCGTAATTCTCCAACATGAGGACGCGCACGTGGTCGCGCTCTTTTTCGAGCGCGTCGATGGCGGTGAGCATTTCGTTCACGTAAGTGAAGCCGAGGTCGTCCTTGGGATGGGCCTTGCCGGCGAATAGGATCTGGATGGGGCCGATCCTTTTGGCCAGGTCGATGAGCCGGTGGACGTCCTGCAGGATGAGGCTCGGCCGTTTGTAGGCGGCGATGCGGCGCGCCCACGAGATCGTGAAGGTGTCGGGCTCGATGCGCCAATTCTTGAGCAGGCCGCAGAGCTTTTTTTTGTTGGTTTGATGGGCCGCCCAGAGATCCCGGCGAAATTTCGGGTCGTTCTTAAGCTCGATCGTTCTTTCCAAAAGAACGGGGTTCTTTCTCCAGTCGCCCAGGGTCTTGGATCGCTCGTCCAACACCGCGGCGATGGGCTCCGAGACCCATGTGTGCGTGTGAACGCCGTTGGTGATGGCCTGAATGCGGTCCCTGTGCTCAGGAAACTGAAGACGAGTGATCTCGCCGTGTTTTTGCGCGACGGCGTTGACGGACTCGCAGGTGTTGATCGACAGGAGCGTCAAGTTCACCTGGTCGGGGTAGTGGGGGTCCTGCCCGAATTTTTTAAGAAGGTTGAGCGGGTCGTCCGTCAGGATCTCGCCGATCGTTTTTTTCTGAAAACGGTCATGACCGGCCGCCACGGGCGTGTGGCAGGTGTAGGCGAACTGCTTTTTCAGGTCCTGGACCTGCGCGTCGCTTAAACCTTTGGCTTTTTCGACGAACGCGAGCGCGGCGTGGCCTTCGTTCAAATGAAAACGGCTGATCTTGTATCCGATCGCGTCCAGCGCTTTCATGCCGCCGATGCCAAGGATGATGCGCTGGAGGATCTTCCACTCGGCGTTGTCGCTTTTGTAGAGCTGACCGGTGACTTTGCGCGCGAAATCGGAGTTTTCGTGGAGGTTCGAGTCCAGAAGGATGAGCGGCACCACGGACGTTTTGTCGAAGCCGTACACGAAGTATTTCCAAAGCTTGAGGCGGATGGTCTCTTTCTTAAGCGGGATCTCCACGCGGGTGTCGAGGGGGACGAGGCCCGGATAGGAGAGGGGATCCCATTGGGTCTCCTCGGGGACCTGGCCGTCCTTGAACCAGAAGTTCTGTTTGAAGTAGCCTTTATTCCAAAGGATGCCGACGGCGACCAGAGGCACTTGGAGGTCCGCCGCGCTTTTAAGCGTGTCTCCCGCCAGCACCCCCAGGCCGCCGCTATAGATCGGAAGGTCGAGACGGTGGCCGGTGTTGACCGAGACGTAGTAGTCGATGGCCCTTAAGTTCGAAAAAACATGCAGTTCCGGCGCCAAATTCGCGGGGGGTTCGGGACCCGCGCTTTGCATGGGATGGTAGGTGTTGGAAGAGAGTCCGTATTCCATTGAAAAGTAGGCGATGGACTTAGAGCCCGGGTCGCGGAGCGCTTCCTCGGCTTTCACGAGCGGCTCCATGGGAAAACCAAAAAAAGAAGACGCCGAAATACCGGTGGAGTTCCGTTTTTCGAAGTCTTCGACGGGTACCAGAGACAGAAATTTTTTCAGAGGACCGGACATGAGGACCGATTATAGCATGGAGAGTTTCTTTGTGATAGATTAGGCCCGCCATGGATCTTTCGAAGCCCAAAGAAATGGATAAATATTTCATGCGCCAGGCGATCGTCGAGGCTGAAAAGGCCTTCGCGGCCGACGAAGTGCCGATCGGGGTCGTCATCACGCGGCAGAATAAGATCCTCGCCCGGGCCCACAATCAGGTGGAGCTCCTTAAAGACCCCACGGCGCACGCAGAGATGATCGCCTTGACCCAGGCCGCCGAAGCTCTTGGGGCGCCGCGTTTACCCGAGACGACGGTTTATGTTACACTCGAGCCCTGTCCGATGTGCGTGGGCGCCATGATCCTGGCGAGGATCGGGCGTCTGGTCTTCGGAGCCAGGGAAGAAAAGACCGGCGCTTGCGGCTCCAAGATCCACCTCTTGGCCGACGCGTCCTGGAACCACACATTTCGCATCGAAGAAGGCCTGCTCGAATTCGAGTCGGCCGCGCTTTTGCAGGAATTCTTTAAGAAAAAAAGAAGTAATCCAAGAACAAATTTAAATTAAAACGGTTTTGGAGAGGTGCGTGAGCGGTTGAAACGGCACGCCTGGAAAGCGTGTAACCCGCAAGGGTTCCAGGGTTCGAATCCCTGCCTCTCCGCCAG
>JGI1358J11329_10001952_pt1 | contig 16454 bp, 19 predicted proteins | sample Subgroupgradi54m_FD_11329 | JGI IMG/M metagenome (IMG submission 11329)
TCTTCAAAGAGGAATTGGGGACTTATCGTAAGGCCTCACGATTTTGAAGAAATAATTTCTGGACTTTCTCCTTCCTTTGTGGAATTTCATTTCAGCTCGCACGACCTGTCGCATCCCCTTGTTTTCAAAGAACATCCGGAACTGGAACTCGTCGCCCACGCGCCGGAATTGTGGGGCGAAATGCTTTTGGATTTCTGCTCCAACGACAAAGAAGTGGTAAAAACTTCCGTCAAACATATAAACGACTTTTTGGCGAAAGTCCGTGAAATCCGAAAATACTTCGGAAAAACTCCGCCCAAAGTAAAAGTGGTGCTTCATACTGGCGGTATGAGCTACAACGAATTCGTATCCAAAAAAGAACGCGCCAAAATGTACACAAGACTCGGCAACGTTTTGAAAAAATTGGATACAACTGGTATTGAGCTCCTCCTAGAAAACTTACCGCCCTTCCCTTGGTACAAAGGCGGAGCTTGGTTTTCAAATACCTTCATGGACGCCGACGAAATACTGGCTTTTGCCAAAAAGCACGGCTATTCCCTATGTTATGATTCTAGCCACGCGCAATTGTACTGTACCCATGCCAAAAAAGACCCTGTGGAATTTTTCAAGACTCTAAAACCGCGAGTTATGCACATTCACATTTCCGACGGCATCGGCACCGACGGCGAAGGTGTCCAAATCGGCGACGGCGATGTGATGTGGAAAACCTTAATGCCTGAAATTCTCAAAGCCAATGTTAGTATGGCGCCAGAAATTTGGATGGGACATCGCTACAACGGCGAAGGATTTATTACCGCTCTTAAACGCCTAAAGAGATACGGTCTATAGAGGTAATTTTCGTAGTCATTCGTCCGCCGTGGCGGATTCGCATAATTTTCGTATCGTATGAAAGTAACCATAAAAAACTTGCTTCACCGAGTCAAGGAATCGGTGCCGAGTACCCGAGAAAAAGTTTCGGCTTTTTTAGCGCACCACTTCCCGGGAAAAGCGGGAAAAGGTGGTAGCGTGAAAATTGGCGATTCAAAAAACAACAGGATTGACAAAAACAACAAATATTCAGACATGCAAAAAAATGAATACGATGCTACCGCGCATCTTATGGTGGTTGAAAATCACGAAAACCATAACAAAAATCCTGACTATTGGAACATACTGCTACGAGCTATTAAGTCTGACCCGCAAAAATGGAACAACAAAGTCGCTTTAGATTTTGGTTGTGGCGCAGGAAGAAATGTGCTTAATCTCTTAAAGTCAGCCGAGTGGAAAAGAGTTGACGGTGTGGATATCAGCAAGGAAAATATCGGCAACTGTCTTAAGTTTTTGGAAAAAAATTATTCCGATAAATCAAAATACGATTTCGCGGTAAATGACGGGGTCTCGCTCTCCATATACCCCTCAGATGTTTATGACTTTGTCATGTCCACCATTGTTTTCCAGCATATATGCGTCTACGACATTAGGCTTTCTCTATTGCGAGAAATATTCCGCGTCTTAAAACCCGGCGGGCTTTTTTCTTTTCAAATGGGATACGGTCCGGGACACCCGCGCGCTGTTCCTTATCGCGGAAATCTTTATGAAGCTTCTGGCACTAACGGGAAGATGGACGTTCGTGTGGATAGCGTATATCAGATATATGACGACTTAACTACCATTGGATATAAAAACATTTCTCATACCATATCCAAATCTTGGGACGATGCTCATCGTAAATGGATTTATATTGAGGCGTATAAACCAGCCGAAGCGTAGTCTAAAAAAAGAAAAATGCTTAAAGAAAAAATTAAAAATACGCCTTTTATAGGGAGGAGACTTGTCAGTCTTTACAGTAGCTTCCTGCGGTTCAAAGACAAAAAGTTTCTCAAAAAAAACAGGGAGCTTGAAAATAAATTCGCTGGCAAAAGGGCGTTTGTCATAGCCACAGGCCCTTCAATCAAAATGGAAGATTTGAAACCGCTTGCCGGAGAATTTAGCATAAGCGTCAGCAACTTTTTTGTTCATCCAGACTTCAAAACCATCAAACCAGCCTTCCACATCTTCGCTCCTTCCCACCCCCCAATTACCAGTGAGCAATGCGCCAAACTTTTCGCCGACGCGGAAAAACATTTTCCGGAAGGGCAGAATGTATTTATCTCTACAACCGACAGACACATCGTGGAAAAATATGGTGTGCTCAAATTGGCGAATGTCTATTATTACGCTCCGGGACACAAGGAGCTAAACTTAAAAGGCGCGATTGACTTCACTAAACAAATCCCGGCAATGCAAACAAGCCCCCACATTGCCATATACCTCGCGCTCTTTCTCGGTGTAAAAGAGATTAATCTTCTGGGTGTAGACCACGACTGGATTTTGCATATTAAAGAAACTAGACATTTCTACGACGAAAAAGAAAGTGTTTTAACTCAAAACAACTATAACGAATGGGAGGGACACGATTTGGAAGTGGAACTGCGTTCGTACTTAAGCCTGTGGCAAAAATACAAAAAAATCAGAAGTTACGCCAGCAAAAATGGCGTCAATATTTATAACGCCACCCCCGGCAGTCTCTTGGATGTTTTCCCCAAAAAGAATCTGGTGGAATGTTTGAAAAAATCCGACAACAAATAAGTAGCATGTTAAAAAAAACAAAAAAAATGGTAAGAGATTTTCTGCCTCCAGTTATAACTAGAACTATAGTGCAAATGAGGTACGGGAAAAAGCCGAAATACTTAAACTTCAGCGGAAATTACAAAAGCTGGGAGGAGGCTCTGAAACATTCCGCCGGATACGATACGGATGTAATTTTGGAAAAGGTGAAAAACTCCGCCCTAAAAGTAAAGAGAGGCTTTGCTTTTTTTGAGCGCGACTCGGTGGCTTTCGGTAAGCCCGAATATGTCTGGCCTGTCCTCGCCATTTTACTTTGGGTCGCTTCGCAAAAAAACAATTCGTTAAATGTTGTGGACTTCGGCGGTTCGCTCGGAAGCATCTATTTCCAGCACAAAAAGTTTTTATCTGGCATGAATGAACTCAAGTGGAGCGTGGTTGAACAGGAAAACTTCGTCCGCTGTGGCAAAGAAAATTTTGAAGATGATGTTCTGAAATTTTTTGATACCATGGAAAGTTGCGCTAGAAATCCCCGCGCCGATGTCTGCCTCCTTTCAAGCGTACTGCCGTACCTCAAAGAACCTTACGAAGTTCTGAAAGAGATTTTGTCTTACGAGCCGTCCCACATCGTCCTTGACCGAACGGCTTTTTGGCAAGAAAGCGATAGAGACGACCGTATCACTGTTCAAAAAGTGCCGGCTAAAATTTACGATGCAAGTTATCCTGCGTGGTTTTTCAACGAGAAAAAATTTCTGGACTTCTTTTCGCAAAAATATGAGTTTGTGGCGGAATTCAAAGCTCCGGAAGGAACTATAGAGCTTGACGGCGCAACGGCCATTTATAAGGGTTTTTTATTCAAAAGACTATGATTAGAAAAACTCTCCATGAAGCTCTCAAGCGGGAACAATTCTACCCGGGGGCGTTAAGCCTTTTTACACACCCGTTTTACTTTGCTAGAAAGGGGCTTTTGGAAAACATCAAGAGTCTCTCGGGAGCTCTAACGGGAAATGTTTTGGATGTCGGTTGCGGACAAAAGCCCTATCGCGAATTGTTTTCGGTCGCAAGCTACACCGGCTTGGAATTTGACACGCCTCAAAACCGAAAACAGAAAAGCGGCGACGGTGTGTTTTTCTACAGTGGCGGAGCATTTCCCTTCCCCGACAAAAAATTTGACTCTGTTTTGTCAACCGAAGTGTTAGAACATGTATTTGAACCCGACCTGCTTCTCAAGGAAATACACAGAGTGATGAAAGATGGCGGAATGTTTCTTTTGTCGGTGCCTTTTGTTTGGGACGAACATGAACAACCCTACGATTTCGGCCGATACTCCTCCTTCGGCCTAAAATATCTTTTGGAAAAACACGGATTTGAAATTGTAGAATCCAAAAAAAGCATGGCTGACGCGCGCGTGTTGTGCCAACTGATTAACGCCTACATCTACAAAATCAGCATCATGAAAATAAAATCCTACCGCCTGCGACTTATCGCCACAGTCTTTCTTATCGCGCCCTTTAATATTCTTGGAGCGATCCTTGCTAGAATTCTTCCCAAAAACACCGACCTCTATTTGGACAATGTGATAACAGCAAGAAAAAAATGAATCCCGTTAGAGATTACTCGGTTAAGAATCTGCAATATGCACATGACAAAACAAACATCTTTTATTTCTTACCTCAACCCCACATGCTACGGAAGCGTTTTCAAAATAAATTGTTTAAAGGTCGTTATAAATACATTACTAATCAAGTATAGAAACGTGAACACCTCTACGGGAAACGTTTCCTATCTCTAACGGGATGAAATTTAATTTCTGCGTCCTTTTTGACAAGGGATTTTTGCTAAAAGGTTTGGCTCTTCACGAATCTCTGATGAAACATGCTGGTAATTTTACCTTGTGGATTTTGTGCATGGACAATGAGACTCACCGACTGTTAAGCAAACTTAATCTGCCAAATGTCAGGCTTTTAACTCTTGCCGATATTGAGGACGAGCAATTGAAAATCGCCAAAAGAAATCGCAGTGCGCGGAAATATTGTTTTACTTTGTCGCCTTGCCTTCCGCTATTCATTCTCAAAAATAACGACATGGAAAGCATCACCTACCTTGACGCCGACTTGTATTTTTTTAGCTCGCCGTCAGTTGTATTTGAAGAGATGGGGAATAATTCCATAATGATAATTCCGCACCATCTAGGCGAAGCGCGCAAAGATAAAGAAAAAGAAGTCGGCAAATACAATGTCGGAATGCTCATCTTCAAGAAAGACGAAAATGGTTTGGCGTGTCTTTCGTGGTGGCGAGAGCAATGCCTTCTCTACTGCGATGATGAACTAAAGCCCGGCCACTACGACGACCAAAAATTCCTTGACTACTTTGAGGAGAAATTCAAAGGCGTGTATGTCCTTCAAAATCGCGGGGCGAATCTGGCGCCGTGGAATATTGAGCGTGATAAAATCCGCAAAAAAGACGGCGCGGTTTTCGTCGGCGGGGGCAAATTGGTATTCTTTCATTTTTCAGGCTTTAACCTTTACCCAAAATCTTGTATGCTTCCCTACGGGCCTTACACATTCCACGAGTACACCAGAGCCTCGCTCTTGAAAGACCTAATTTACAAACCTTATGCCGAAAGTCTTTACAGAAACTTATTGAAAGTCCGAATCCTTGAACCGAATTTCAATTTTGGATTGACAGCGCGACCAAATTTTTTGAAAAGTTTGGAAGAATTTTTCAACAATTCAATATACTTTCCCGCTCGGAGATTGGCGAAAAAAATTTTGTCACCTATAATTAAATGAAAATGAGCGACTTATACAAATTGATCAAATTTCCTTCTTTCAACACCAAGGGCGGGCTTTTGACCATGATAGAGCGCGGGAAAAAAATAAACGAAGTGCCGTTTGAAATTAAAAGAATTCTTGTAACTAAATGCGGTAGTGAAACCAGCGAACGAGGAGCGCACACTCACCACAAGAGCCGTCAAATTTTCTTCGCCATTTCCGGCGGATGCGTCGTGGAATTGGACAACGGAAAAGAAAAAGCGACTGTTACACTTTCAAGCGCCGAAGAAGGCCTCTTGATGGAGCCGTACCTTTGGCACACCATGAAAAATTTCAAAGAAAATACCGTAACGCTGGCGCTGTTCAACACTGCTTACGACGAAAAAGATTACATTAGAAGTTATGAAGAATTTATTTCAATAGTTAATAGAAAATAGATAATAGAAAATTAATGAAAATCCCATCTTTTGACGCCACGAGGCAAATCAAAAAAATCCGACCCCAAATAAACGCCGCCTTGAAAAAAGTCCTCGACTCCGGCAAATTCGTCATGGGTAAAAATGTCGAGCTGTTTGAAACGGAATTTAGTGGGTACATCGGCACGCGTTACGGCATCGGAGTCAATTCGGGCACCGATGCTTTACGAATCGCGCTTAAAGCTTTTGGGATTGGCCAAGGCGATGAAGTGATCACCGCGTCCAATACCGCCACGCCAACCGTGAGCGCTATTCGGGAAATCGGTGCCACTCCCATTTTAGTAGACAGCGACGAATACCATTTAATGGATGTCGAAAAAATTGAAACGGCTATCACTGCCAAAACCCGAGCCATCATACCGGTTCATCTCTACGGCCAAGGAGCGGATATGACCAAGATACTGAAAATCGCCAAAAAGCACGGCTTAAAAGTCATCGAAGACTGCGCTCAATCAACAGGAACAACAATCGGAGCAAAAAAATTGGGAACCTTCGGAGACGCGGCCTGTTTCAGTTTTTTCCCCACCAAAAATTTGGGCGCGGCCGGCGACGGTGGCATGATACTGACGAACGACAAACACATCGCGGACATTTGCAAACGCCTTCGCCGGTACGGCATGGACAGTTCCTACCACGCCCACATTGAAGGCTATAACAGCCGCCTCCAAGAGTTTCAAGCCGCCATTCTCCGCATCAAGTTGCCTCATTTGAAATCTTACAACGCGAGAAGGCGAGAAATCGCCAAACGCTACATGTCGGAGATACAAAATCCGCGCGTAGAGATGCCGAAAAAAAGAGCTGGTACATCTCATATTTTCCATCAATTCGTCATTACGGTTGCAGAGCGGGAGAAATTTCTTGAACATTTGAAAGCAAGCGGTGTGGGTTTCGGCATTCACTACCCCGTCCCCATCCACCTCCAAGGAGCCTACCGCTTCCTCGGCCACACAGAGGGGGCCTTCCCAAACGCGGAAACTGCCGCTCAAAAAATCGTTTCTCTGCCAATTTTCCCCGAGCTGACGGGCAAAGAGGTGGATTACATAATAGAAACCGTTAACTCTTTCACCGCGTAGAATTACGATTCAAGATTCATGATTTTAAAACAATTACGATTCATGTCTCCATTCCTAAATCCTGAATCGTGAATCTTGAATCTGCTTTTTCCCAAAAGCTTTCTTGAAAACCAAAATGTTGTAGTATTTTTCGTTGGAAAAATCAAAATCGGCGGGAATGTTGCTATCCAAATCCTCTAAAATTGATTCAATCGTGCCTTTCGGCAGAAACCCCAAAATTTTCTCCGCCTTGGCGTTAGACATTTGGTAATTTCTTTTGTCCGCGATATTTTTAACCTCCACCGCTATCTCCTTGCTGTACTTTTCCTTAAAATGCTTGGCCACTTTTTTGCCCACCTCTCCAACGGTAAAGTTGCCCGATGAGATGTTGAAAATCCCGCCAACCGAAAGAGGCGCCGAAACTGCAAGCTGATAAGCTTCCACCAAATCTCCGATGCTGACTATGGGTCGCCAAATCGCCGGATTGTTGATAGTGATTTTGCCCTCTGTCCTAGCCTTCATGTACATGGTGTTGACGATTAAATCAAACCGCATCCGCGGACTCCAACCAGAAATGGTGCCTTTGCGCAAACTGATGACAGAAAAATTTTCATCGGCAAGACTCATTACCGCAAGCTCCCCTTGGAGCTTTGAAATGCCATAGGGATAATCGCTTTTTGCCACAGACTCTTCCGTGAGAGGTTTGCCACCGGTAAAACCGTAGACCGAAGCGGAGCAAGCGTAAATAAAACGCTTCACTCCCGCTTTCTTGGAAATGTAAGCGAGATAGGCTGGCGAGGCGCTATTGTAAATAAAATTTTGAGACGGAGAATATTCGGCCATCGGGTCGTTGGAAAGGCCGGCAAGAAAAATCACTTGGTCAAAACCCGAAAGCGCGCTCTCCTCAACATCAAAAATATCTTTTTCCAACACCAAAATTTCCGTCGGCAAGTTATTGCCAAACCAAAGCGTGTCAAGAACCGTAATCTGGTGGCCGTCTTTCAACAGCTCCGGCGCAAGCCTAGACCCCACATACCCCGCCCCGCCAGCAATAAGTATTTTAGCCATAAAGCGCAATCATACCAAAGGATTAGTGATTACGCTACCGCCAAAAATACTAGGGTGTAATCTTGTTAGTCTTTCCCTTCCATACCATCTCCACCCCCCTATTATCATCAAACAAAAAAACCGATACTTCTCCGGCAAGGTCTTCCCCGCCTGTATCAGCTTCAAAGCGTCTCATTTTTCGTTGTCGGATAGTTGCATAAACTTATTTGCTAAAAAAGCGGCTTTCACCACTTGAGATTAAGCCGCAACATGTTCAGGTACCGTTTTTTATTGAGAAAACAACACTGTTCTGTTTAGAGAAAGAAGATAGAGATGCACATCCACATTTTCTTTATCGCTTTTCAACACCTGTGTATAGGCAACCGTTTCCCAAAGGGGTTCAAAAAAGTCATGTCGGTCAGTAGTCAAAACAAAAACGGGGTCGGTAGTGTAATAAAGTACTGTACCGCCAAGAATCAGGTCTGGAATTGGAAAAACTCTATTCTGTTGTCCGGTCAATCGTTTGCTCTCGTTCGATAAAATGGCGGCATTGCTCAAAATATCCCGCGTGACGGGGTGATTTGAAACCATCTTGAGAAATTTAAAGTATTTTTCCCTCCTTCTGTCGGTCGGATGACAATTCAGCAACTCAAAACCGGTAACCTCTGAAATAGAAAGGAGATTTTTGTTTTGCTGTAAGACCCTCAATATGTTTCCGCTTCGTTCTTTAAACTCGTCGTCCGCATAATGAATAAGGATATTGGTATCAAGCAAAATGTTACTGTTGTGGACTTCCTGCAAATTTTTCATGTGAGTTAAGCGCGTTAAGGATACTGTCTCTCTCACACGGGGACAACCTTATAGAAGCCAATATGTCAAGTGCTTCCTTTGTCATTCCTTTTGGCCCTGTCAGGTTTTCAGCAAAACGCCCGCTCAAAGCAGAACGGCCAAATAGCCCTTTATCAGACTCTTTGCTTCCCTTATTTTTCTTAACTTTTTTCATATTGAAAGTTTATCATAAACAGCACCAACCACCAAGTAAAACGGCTTGATTGGACTTATCGCCCGTTCTTTCCAACATTCTTTTAGTGACTTAAAAATCTCTCCCATAATAGCTCAATAATGGCATATTGTTCTTGGTTTTTCAACAAAAACAACCTTGATTGCTAAAGGAGGTCGCTTTGTTATAATTTACAAAATTATGAGCAAGGTTTATATCCTCGGAATCTCGGCCTATTATCACGACTCGTCAGCGACGATTCTTTGCGATGGTGAAATAATCGCGGCGACGCAAGAAGAAAGATTTTCGCGGAAAAAGGCGGACAGCCGATTTCCAAAATCGTCGGTTGAATACTGCCTCGCCGAAGCGGGAATCGGAATGGAGGCTGTGTCGCATGTTGTGTTTTATGAAAATTCGCTGAAGAAATTTGAAAGGCTTTGCGAATCATATTTGGCGTTTGCGCCTCGCGGGTTTGAATTTTTCAAACATTCCTTCCGCGCGTTTGCCTTCGGGAAACTGCAAATTAAAAACAAAATCGTGGAAGAGCTTGGGCCGAAATTTCGCGGAGAATTTCACTCCACCCTACACCACGCCTCGCATTCGGCAAGCGCATTCTTCCCTTCGCCTTTTGAAGAGTCCGCCATTCTGACATTGGATGCGGTCGGCGAATGGTCAACTAGCTCGCTCGGCCACGGCCTCGGCAACAAAATAAAAATTCTAAAAGAGATGCGTTTCCCCCACTCGCTCGGCATGCTTTATTCGGCCTTCACCTACTACGCTGGCTTCAAAGTAAATTCGGGCGAGTATAAACTCATGGGACTGGCTCCTTATGGCGCGCCAAAATATGCAGACCTTATTAAAAAAAACTTGGTAACTATTTTTGATGACGGTTCAATTTTTTTGGACATGAGCTATTTTAATTATACGCACGGAAGCACAATGACATCAAAGAAATTCCACGCTTTATTCGGAGGCGAACCGCGCAAACCAGAAACCGAGATCACCCAAAAAGAAATGGATTTAGCCTCCTCTATTCAAGCGGTAACCGAAGAAATTGTTTTGAAAATGGCGCGCTATGCTCACAAAGAAACCGGCTCGGAAAATCTGACGCTTGCGGGCGGTGTGGCCTTAAACTGCGTGGCAAACGGGAAACTTTTGCGCGAAGGGCCGTTTAAGAATATTTGGGTACAGCCCGCATCGGGAGACGCGGGCGGGTCTTTGGGAGGCGCGCTATTGCTGTGGCATCAAAAATTGGGGGGAGAACGAAAACCGAAACCAGAAGATTCTCAAAAAGGCGCGCTACTCGGCCCGGCTTTTTCAAACACCGACATAAAAAGTTTTTTGGACAGTCGCGCCCTGCGGTATGAATATTTTGAAGATGAATCGGCGTTGATTCACGAAGTCGCCCTCGCGCTCGGCGAGGAAAAAATAATCGGCTGGTTTCAAGGACGAATGGAGTACGGCCCTCGTTCTCTAGGAAGTCGTAGCATTATCGGCGACGCTCGCTCGCAGAAAATGCAACAGATTATGAATTTGAAAATTAAATTCCGCGAATCGTTCCGGCCATTCGCGCCAAGCGTGCTTCGCGAACACGCGAGCGAAATTTTTGAGGTAAAGCCCGCCTTTGAAGACCCGTACATGCTTTTCGTCGCTCCCATAAAAGAAACCCAAAAAATAAAACTTTCCGAAGAGGAAAAAATTAAAATGAAGGACCCCGATTTGCGAATTCGCGTTTCCGTTCCCCGCTCAGGGTTCCCCGCCATCACTCATGTGGATTATTCGGCGCGAATCCAAACGGTGGACGAGAAGCGACACGGCCGTTACTATCGTCTGCTTAAAAAATTCTATGGCTTGACGGGCTGTCCGCTTGTCGTCAACACCAGTTTTAATATTCGGGGCGAGCCAATTGTCTGCGACCCGGAGGACGCGATACTGTGCTTTCTGGCGACCGACATGGATTGTCTGGTGCTGGAAAATTTTATTGTGAGAAAAGACAGGCAAGATAAAAATTTGCTGGCGTACGCAAATTTGTATAGGGAAAAGCACCGGGCTATGTATACCCCAGACTAAAATGACTTCAATACTACATGAAATTAAATGGCGCGCCAGAATGCTCAAGCTCTTTATCTTGCGGATATGGTCAAAAATCTCCGTGAAAATATCCCGCATGGCAAGACGATATGTGTTGACAGTGCTATATTACATTGTTCTTCCGATAATCGGTTTAGCTGGCAGTCGCATGACGCTAAAGAAACCGAACGGAAATACCATGTGGCATGACTGGAACGAAAAAAACAGTCCCGACCTAACCTCAAAACAATCCGAAAAAAATTGGTTACTGACATACTTGTCGTGGTCATTTTCCTCTAAAAACTTTTGGGCGGTCTTCCTACTTCCTTTCATTCTGATACTTAAGATTGCCGAAGAGCCTTCGGATAGGCCGACACCTGAATCATTCTTGATGTACACCTTATACTAAATGTTATTTATCCGCTTAATATTGTCTTTAATAGCTTCTTTATTTGGAATCCTACTTCTGATTCCTCTTTTGATTATCCTGTTGCCTTTTTGGTTTGTTTCTGTTTTTTTAAAAATAATTTCAAAGTTCAAGCCTAAAATATCAGACTGGGAAGAAACAATAGAATTCGACCAGCGACTTGGCTGGCGACCTAGACCGAATATGCGGGTACACATGGAATCAGACGGCGTGTACCGCATTACTACAGGCCCCGACGGCTGGAGAGGAAATTACAGCTTGAAAGATAGCAGTGTTGTTGTCATCGGAGATTCTTTTGTTTTTGGGCACGCGGTGGACGACGCCGACCATTTTGCCAGTCTGACAAAAACTAGGGTAAAGCCCATCGGAGCGCCGAGTTATGGCGCGGTTCACTATTTGCTTCTTTTGAAAACTTTGACCTCGGAACTAAAAGGCAAGTTGGTAATCTGGCTTGTTTATGGGAACGATTATGGAGAAAGCGTTCATTCCGCTTCATACGGCTACCGATTCCCTTTTGTTTTTTTCAATCATCAAACAGACGCGTGGGAAATTAAAACAGACCACATAAGTTCAAGAAAGTTGCCTTTTCACTTTGATAGAGGTTATAAAACATCAATGCCCGAACTTGCCGATTTATTTTCCAAAAATTACTTTTCGGATTACGCTTTTGGCGCCTTTGAATATCTGGTCAAAGAGGCGAAAAAACATTGCGACGCGCACGGAGCGGAATTTGCCATTGTTACAAGCCCGATTCGCTGGTTGATAGACGGGAGCTTCGTTAACAAGATTAAGCGACATACGGCGCATCCAGAGAATTTTTCCTTAAAATATCCCGACGAACAAGTTGAACTGATTTGCAAACGAAACGGCATAACATTTAGGCCAAGTTTGGGCGAGTTTGTCCGCGAGGATTTTCTGCCAAACGATTTGCATTGGTCGCGCTCGGGCAACAAAAAAATCGCGCGGATAATTGATGGAGTGTACGCGGATTTTTTAAAAAACAAAACAAAATGATAATTGTAAAACTGCAAGGCGGTCTAGGCAACCAAATGTTTCAGTACGCGCTGGGACGCAATTTGTCCTTGATACACAATGCGTCTTTAAAAATTGACTATTCCTATCTTAAAACCCCCAATCAAAGCGGGCGCGTTTTCCAGCTAGACGGTTTTCAAATAAAAACAACCGAAGCAACAGAAAAAGAAATAAAAAGCTACACTGGAACATTTCAAAAAATCCTGGACAGATTCCGCCCGAGCTCGCGGAAAAAACATATCAAGGAGTCGTTTGAAAGATTCAACCCCGAGCTGTTAGAACGAAGCGACGGCTATTTTGACGGCCACTGGCAAAACGAAAAGTATTTTAAGGATAATGAAAAAATTATCAGAAATGACTTTATCCTAAAAAATCCGCTCGGAACGGAAGCTCAAAAAATAGCGATGAAAATTTCTTCGGAGGAAAGCCCTGTCAGCCTCCACATCCGCCGTGGCGATTATGTAGTAATTAAAAAAATAGCCGACATTCACGGCACGCTTCCTCTCTCCTATTACGAAAAAGCTTGCGGAATTATTATGGAAAAAGCACCCGACACTCATTTCTTCATATCATCAGACGACATAGCTTGGGCAAAGGAAAACTTCCCAAAAAAATATCCCGCGACCTTCGTATCATCTCCAGAAATCAAGGCGCATGAAGAGCTTGCTCTTATGAGCCTCTGTAAATATAATATCATCGCTAACTCTACTTTCGGCTGGTGGGGCGCGTGGCTTAATAAAAATCCCGACAAAATTGTAATCGCTCCCACAAAATGGTTTAACCGTCCCGCGCAGACATTCGCGGAAATATTACCAGAGACATGGCTAAAAATATAACATGGCGATTCCTTCAAAATTCAAAAAGATATTCATAACCGGTGGCGCGGGATTTATTGGCAGTCACTTGGTTGATATTCTTGTTTCCGAAAAAAGACAGGTTATTGTTTTTGACAATTTATCCTCGGGTAAAAAAGACTTTCTAAAAAAATCGGCCTCTAAAAAGAATTTCAAATTGGTGGAGGGAGACATGTTAAATCCAGCGCAGATTAAAACCGCTTTGCCAGAAGACACAGACTTGGTCGTTCACCTCGCGTCAAACCCAGACATTTCAAAAGGCATACATGACCCAACCTTGGACTTCAACCAAACAACCATCGCCACATTCAATCTCTTGCAGGAAATGAAGGAGAAAAAAATAAAAAATCTTATCTTTTTTTCAGGAAGTGGCATCTATGGAGATGTTGGAAAAGTTTTTACAAAAGAAAACTACGGCCCGCTTCTGCCGATCTCTATGTACGGCGCGACAAAATTGTCCGCGGAAGGCCTGGTTTCCGCGTTCTCCAACCTCTTTGGCATACACGCCGTCATCTTTCGTCCAGCAAACATTATTGGAGGCCGAGCGACACATGGTGTGGTGTTTGACTTTTTGGCGAAACTCAAAAAAAATCCAAATGAACTTCAAATCCTTGGCGATGGCAAACAAAGCAAATCCTATCTTTATGTTGATGATGTTCTGGACGCGGTATTTATTGCCTTGAGAAAAACCCGCGGACGAATCGCAGTCTACAATATCGCCTCAACAAGCTTTATTACGGTTAATGAAATCGCAAGCTCTGCCATTTCCGCACTCGGCCTAAAAGATGTAAAAATTGCCCACACCAAAGGAAAAATCGGCTGGCCGGGAGACATTCCAATAGTGCGAATTGACAGCGCAAAAATCCGCAAAATCGGATGGAAAGAAAAATTCAGTTCACGACAGGCGGTCAAAAAAACTTTGAGGGACCTCTTAGAAACTGTCTGAAAATCCGCATGAAAAACAACGGCCTACCTGTAAATTCACTGCAAAAGTTTTAAGAGTTTTTCCATTATTGCTTTTAGGGATTCAAGCGTGTAATAAACTGCGGACAAGTTTGATGTGCGTAAGTCAAGGGAAGAAGCTAATGAGGGTTGCGTTGCTTCAACATTGTACTTGACACCTGTATGGACGCAGTCAATAACCCACCCCTTGAGTGGAAAGTCTGACGGCTGAAGCGTAACAGTCCCCGTGTTCATCGTGGTTGGACAGGGTGGATTTCCACCTCGTGGTGACCCTACCGACAAGATGCCGCCACCAGCTTTATCAATCTCAATATCGCCCATACCGTCCGGGTCATTTAATGTTACCAAATACCTAGTGTTGTCATATTGTCCGACAAATAAGCGCGACACATTTAAGCTCGAATTACCGGGACCGGAAGATATTGCGTTGCCTGTTGTTGTGAAAGTGTGCTCGGGTGGATAACCAGTACTTAATACAGCTGAATTTCCTTTTGCATCATTGTTATAAACTCTGAATGTATAAAGCGTGTTGCTTTTTAGATTTGAGAGAGTATAAGAATGCGAGGTAATGTATGCCGCCCAAGAATTATCGTATGGAGTAATCGTCCAATCTGAACCTGACGGCGCGTTTTCCGGCGCGCTTCCGTAGTTTACATATCCAAGAGCTGGTTCATCTGTTGTCCATGTGATTACGGCAGAATTTGCGGTAATTGAAGAAGCAGAAACTGAAGAAACGACAGGTGGCGCTATGTCAGGTGTCGGAATACTAAAGAAACTATCGCTGTCATCATATGTTGTTGGATTGTTCCAGTCAAAAACTCTTATTTTATAGTCGCTTCCTGACCCGACTGAAGTAAAATATGTAACCGGATTGAGACTTATGCTTGTATCGTTGCCTGTAACTGGAACGCCATTACTATACACAACTTGCGAACCCTTAAGAAGTTTGAATCCAACATTGCTAACTCCATTTAATTGATACCGAGTCGTATAATTATATCCATATAAATCAATGGTTTCTCCTCCGTTGGGATAAGTCACAGTGATTGGTGGAGTGGTTGGCGCGGTAGGACACGATACTGGATTATCTCCAAAAGGACCGCCCCCCGTACTCAAAGAGTGGCCTTGGCTGTCGTAGGTTACCACTTCTTGCTGGACCGGACTGGAATTTGATACGCAATAATTTGTCAGAAGCGTGTTGTAGTCGCTCTGGGTACAGACGCTTCTTAATCCGCTAATAGTATTTACTCCGGACTTTGCCAGTTTAGCATATCCGGTACCGAGGTCTGGAGCGGAAAAGGCCACAACGCTCGTGGAATTATTTCGAACCTGACATATACCCGTTGGAGTGGCGGTGATCGCTCCAGATTGGGCAGGTGAAATGCTAAAGGAGTTACTCATGGCGGGAACATATCCCCACCATGTGAATTGGTCACTACCCATAGCTGCGATATATATTTTGAATCCCGTTCCGGAATAATTACTGGGCACAGTCCAAGCGTATGAACCCGTGTTTGGAAAACTGTCGGCGATCTGATACACATATCCATTGTTTTGGAGAAGATTAAGGATGAGGCGGACAGAAGAAGGCATGCTGGTGCTCGGCACTGTCCATCTTATGGTGTATTGTAAGCCTGCGGTAAGAGATTCTCCGCCCGCAGGCGCAACGAATGGCGCCAATGTCGGGGAAGTAGAAGTGGTTGTTGCCGTGCTCGTTGTCGTAGCGGTGGTTGTAATAGTTGGCGCGGTGGAAGCGGTTGTTGTGACAGAGGAAGAAGCGCCTCCCGATGAAGAACTTCCGGATGATGTGGAAGAGGACGAGGAAGAAGAGGCGGATGCGCTCGCCACAGTTGTCGTCGCAGTTGTAGTTGCCGTGAAAGTTGTTGCCGCTGTTGATTGAGAAGAAGCGGTCGTAGAAATAATCGAAGAAACACTGGGAATTTTTAGAGCAAAATAGAGTTGCGGTATGTTGTTTTGAATGTTTGTCCACACGATTGCGTACTTTGATGAACCGTTCTGTGTAATAAAGGGCGAGGTATTGCTTCCACTGAGCGCGCTCACCAGCTCTTGGATACCCGCGTTGCTAAAGTATATCCTGTCGCCAGTGGCTGTCGCGCTAGCGCTAAAGGCCAGAGAAGTAAGCGAACTCCATTCGGTCGCAGTGGCCTTTTTTTTG
>JGI1358J11329_10001954_pt1 | contig 16452 bp, 12 predicted proteins | sample Subgroupgradi54m_FD_11329 | JGI IMG/M metagenome (IMG submission 11329)
ATTAACCAGGCTTTGGAAGAGGGAGATAAAATCGCAGATGGTGCATGCGGTGTTGCTTCCCATGATGCCGCAGGTGACGAGGCCGGTGGCGGCGTGGGCGGGCGTAAGCACGAATGCAGAAATAAGAAGAATGCCGATAACAAATGTAAATATGAAATATTTTATTGTCATGACGGAGCAGGAATTAGCTTGCAGCTTGGAGGAAAAAAAGTAAAATTTTTCCCTAAACCCTAAACGCTGGACTCTTATTTAGGTAAAAGCAAATCAAGCCGATGCGCAAGATTATCGATTGCCTGGCTTGCATTGAGGGTTCCTGATACGACTGATTCTATGGCGTCTTGGAACAAGCGTCTGGTAGCGATCTCATCGGGGACAGGCCATGTTTTGGCAATTAATGCCTGGCGGTAAAAGGGATCAAGCTCGGCAGTAGGGGCTTTGCTGCTCAAAAGATCTCGGCGCACCGGAGTCTTATTAGTGTGTTGAATATATACGCTTGCTCCTTCCTGACTGGTTAGATAATCAATGAATTGCCATGCAACAACGGGATTTTTAGAAAATTTTAATACCGTGGGGAAAAAGTAACGACCATAAACTATGGGGACAGCGGCCCCCTTATTTTGAGGAAACGGCACCATGCCGAAATTAATATGAGGATTTTTTGCGCGAATGCGGGCAATATCTTCATAAAAACCAATGGCAAATACAGAGGAGACCTGCGCGAATGCGGTGAGTGAATTGGGCATCCGGTCAGACCACGAGAAGTTTTTGTCAGCGGGGTTTGCAAAGGAAGTATAAAACTCAAGCGCTTTTGTTCCTTTTTCTCCCAAAACAGTATTGAACTCTTGCCCACGTTCAATGACATGATCTCCTTGCTGGAACATCAATGTGGAAAGAATCTCAAATGAGTTGTCTATGGTGCGCGAGGTGCCCAAGGGAAGTCCGCTTTTTATGATTTCACCCACTGCATTTTTTTGGGTAAGAGAGCGGGAAAGGGCAATAATGTCGTCCCAATTGCCCGGCACTTGAGCGATTCCTGCGGTATTGAGCGTATCCTTGTTATAAAAAAGAACAGGCGTATCAATAAAAAGAGGCAGGCCATAAATGGAGCCGTCAGAAGCAACAAGCTCTTCGTAGGTGCCGTCAACGAATGTGGAAGAAAAGTCGCGGGAAGAAAACACTACATCTGCTTGCGGCATTGGATATATCTTGTCGCGATGTTTGACAAAATCTGTATTTGGCAACATGAAAACATCAGGTCCTTTGCCTTCCGCAATTTTATTGATGAGCGTATCCTCATAGTCATTTTTATTGATTCGCGTATATTTAATACTTACATTAGGGAATTTATCATGAAAATTGTCTATAATTTGTTGAAATACAGGCGCCTCATCATCAAAGCCCCAAAAGGTGAGCTCGGCACTAGGCGGTGCCGCTGCTTGCCTCCCGGGCAAAATGCGTAAAAATACAAGAATTTGTACGAGTACGATAATTCCAATAACTGAAATAATGATGTTTCTTATCGACATAATGTTGAGGAGAAAAAATTTTATATACAAAAACTACTTTTAAGATTTCTTAACAAAAACAATGCCGTAGTGATGACTTCCCGCGTCGAATTCTTTTTGCACCGAGAATGATTGATTTATGCAAAGACTGATGGCAACTTCTTTGCCTATGCGCATATCGTTTGCAGGTCCCAAATTCATGCCATCCATCTCTGCGCTCCATTCAATGAGTGCCATGCGACCGCCAGGTGTAAGAATGCGGTACGCTTCTTTGATTATTGCTTCTTTCTGTTCGCTTTGGTGGAGAAGACCGGTAATCAGTACGAGATTTACAAAATTATCCTTAAGTTTTGACCCATTGGGCGTCTCAAGGTCTGACCAGATGTATTCGATATCATGAAGATTCTCGAGTTTTGATTTCGTGCGCGTGACATCAAGCATTTGCCGTTGGATATCAATAGCAAAAATTTTTCCGTCCGGTATCACACTGCGAGCTAATGGAATAATAAAATAACCGTTGCCGGATCCAAAATCTGCCACATAATCCCCATTTTTTAAATCAAACATGCGTACGATGTGTATCGGATCAAGCACGTTTTTTGATTGTTCTAGGGGCATGAGAATAGGAATTAGCTTATAGGTTGCAGCTTATAGGTGAGAAAAAGAGTTTTTTCTACAAGCTATTTTTAGAATGTCGTAACCGAGGCAATGCCGTCGCCTGTATCCATACGCATGATGCGTACCCCTTGAGTTGCACGGCCAAGCACGGGAATTGCGCTGATCTCCATGCGGATGACTTGTCCTTTGCGGGAGATGGCGACAAGTTCCGATTCTTCGGTATCAATGATATACGCGCTTATGGCAGGTCCTGTTTTTGGTGTTATTTTTGCGGTCTTTATTCCCGATCCTCCCCGGCGCTGGGTTTTATATTGCTTAAGGGCGGTTTGTTTGCCAAAGCCGTTTTCCATCATCACTAGAATCCTTTCGTCTTTTGCTTTGGCGTTTGCATGAGCTACCACATCCATGCCCACGACTTCATCTTCTTTTTTAAGACGCATCGCGTGCACACCGGCGGCTTGTCGTCCCATTGCGCGTATTTCCGCTTCTTTGAAGCGAATTGCTTGTCCCCGCTTCGTGACGAGAATAAGCTCGTCTCGTCCGCTTGTCAGCCGCGCCCATCCGAGGCGGTCACCGTTATTCAGGGTAATCGCAATCAGACCGCTTCTACGCACATTTTCAAACGAAGATGCTTCCACCTTTTTTATTATACCATCTTTTGTAAGCATGACCACAAAGTCTTTCTCTGCATCAGCTAATTTTTTTGTTTTTTGCTTAGCCACGGCAAGAATTGAGGTGACTTGCTCGGTTTGGCTTAGCGGCAAGAAATTAAAAATTTGTTTTCCTTTGGAAATGCGTGATGCTTCCGGAATCTCATAGGCGGGAACTTGATACACCTTGCCGGCATTGGTAAAAAATAAAAGACTTGCATGGGTATTGCAGGTAATTAAACGCTCCACCACATCTTCCTCTTTTGTCTCCATACCGATTAATCCTTTGCCGCCGCGTTTTTGAATACGATAGCTATCGGGCTTGATGCGCTTAATATATCCGCCCCGGGTGAGCACGACCATGACCTCTTCTTCAGGGATCAGATCAATGTCGGAAAATTCTTTTGGAGATGATTTCACGACTTTTGTTTTACGCTCGTCGCCAAATTTTTCTTTGATTTCGATTGATTCGCTCTTGATGACTCCCCTGATTTTTTTGGGGTCTTTTAAGAGCGCTTCCAGCAAACGCGCAAGGGCAATTTTTTCTTTAAGCTCATTTTCAATATGCTGACGTTCCAGACCTGCAAGGGTTTGCAGGCGCATTTCAAGGATCGCGGTTGCTTGTATATCGGACAAATCAAACTTTTTCATCAAATTTATTTTTGCCTCATCCTTGTCCTCTGATTTTTTGATGGTCTCAATCACGCGATCAATATGATCAAGTGCTATTTTCAATCCTTCAAGGATATGAATCCGATCGCGGGTTCGCGCAAGATCAAACTTGGTGCGCCGCGTGACTACTTCTATGCGGTGTTTGATAAATTCTTCAAGCACGCTCTTGATGGAAAGCACGTGGGGCTGAAGCCCGTCTACGAGGGCAAGCATGTTAAGATGGAATGTCCTTTGGAGATCAGTATGTTTATAGAGGTTATTAAGAACTTTTTGTGGCTGGGCGTCAGCTTTAAGCTCAATAACGAGGCGCAATCCGTCTTTGTCCGATTCATCGCGGATATCGCGAATTCCCTCAAGTTTTTTATCGGTTACAAGAGTTGCCATCGTCTCAATCATTTGGGATTTATTGACCTGATAAGGGATCTCGGTGATTATAATTTGATATCCTTTGACGCCCTCTTCAATTTCTGCGAGACCTCGGTTGACGATCGCACCTCTTCCGGCGCCATATGTCTGGCGAATTGATTTTTCATCAAAAATGACACCGCCTGTGGGAAAATCGGGTCCTTTAATAAAGTCCATAATCTCGTCGCCGGTTGCCTGCGGGTTGTCTATTAAATGAAGAAGCGCATCCATGACTTCCGTAAGGTTGTGGGGCGGGATATTGGTTGCCATGCCGACCGCAATGCCGATGGTACCGTTTAAAAGAAGATTGGGGATAGCGGAAGGAAGGACAATAGGCTCGAAGCGCGTCGCATCATAGTTTTCACGAAAATCAACGGTTTCTTTTTCAATATCATTGAGAAGAGTATCCGTGATGCGCGACATGTGCACTTCGGTATAGCGCATGGCTGCTGCTCCATCGCCGTCGATTGAGCCGAAGTTTCCTTGTCCATGGACAAGCGGATAGCGTAATGCGAAGTCTTGCGCCATGCGCACGAGCGAGTCGTAAACGGCTTGATCGCCATGCGGGTGGTATTTTCCAAGCACTTCTCCGACAACGAGTGCGGATTTACGAGGTTTTGCCGCATGTCCGAGTCCCAATTCGTGCATGGCATACAAAATACGGCGGTGCACAGGCTTAAGCCCGTCACGAACATCGGGAAGAGCACGGGCAACAATAACAGACATCGCGTAATCAAGATATGATTCGCGCATTTCGTCCGTTATTTCTCTTTTTTGAATGTTTCCGATATCAGACATGAAGAGGATTTAAATGTTAGTCTTTAGTTATTTTGATGACGGGGTTACCAATTCTATGAGTTTATTAAGCAACGACAAAGCATATGGGGTAATCAGTTTAGATATATATATCAAAAAGGTCTGAAATATACGGAAAAGAGACAAGGATATATCTTTCAGCTTTTGTGGAATACCTGCGGATATGTCAGAAAATTTGCGTGACCATGATGTTGAGAGAGCTGTATTTCCAAAGAGATTGTTCTGTAGATCTTTAGGCACGATCAAATCTTTCACTGCCTTAAAGGACTCCATAAAACCGCTTACAGGACCTATTTGTGGGATACTGCTTGCATCCGCGAACTGGCTATGAACGGAAAGTTTGCTTGGGGTGTCCATGCTCTGTTCGCCATCAGCGACGTGTTGATCAGTATTGAGAGACGGCAAAGTTAAATCTTGAAGCGGAGAAAACATGAGCCATGATGTGATGCCAAGAGTTACGCTTGCAATAACCATGGTGGCAACCATAAAAAACTTGCGCGTATCTTCCGGAAGAGACCGCATTTTTTCTCCGTAGTCATACACGGGCTTGAGCAATTTTTTAGGTGATGCGTCTTGCATACTTTTGGCAGTGGATAGTTTATAATGAGAAGTTTCTATACACATAACACTATGAAATAAAACTTTCTTGTCATCCTGAACGAAGTGAAGGATCTCAATAGTGGCTCGGCAAAGAGAGATTCTTCACTGCGTTCAGAATGGCAGAAGGGGGCAAGAGTCCAATTTCATAGTGTGATATCTATAGTTTCTAGTTGATAGACAGAGAGAAAAAGTATATTTTTTCTATAAACTAATCACTATAAACTATAAATTTTTTTGATTTATCCCGCGGCCTTAAGAACAATGACATCTGTCTTTTCTTCATCGGTAATATCCTTTTTTTTGATCGTAAATTTCTCTTGGATTTCGGCGTTACGCGCTCCCATTTCTTTTAAAAATGCGGTGTTATCGGCAAGCGATATGTTAAGACTGGGGATTTTATAATGCATAGGTATGACGAATCTTGGTTCAATGTCTTTGGTAAGGCGCGCCGCATCCTCTCCTTCAATGGTGTATGTTCCGCCTACGGGGACTAAAAGAATATCCACTTCACCGACTTCTTCAATAAAACGAGAATCACCACGCACGACTTCTTCGCCATAATCACCCATATGGAGCAAGCGAATACCTTCTACCTCGATGAGATAAATAGTATTCAGACCCCGTTCTTTGCCTTGCTTAGTATCGTGAAATGTTTCGATTCCGTGAACATAAGCGCCTTTTACCTCATATTCCCCCGGACCGATAATAGTAAAAGGTTCTCCGGTGATGGATTCGAGATTATTGTGGTCGTGATGCTGGTGAGTGGCAAGAGCAATATCAGCGCGAAATCGTGGCGGTGTTAAGCCAATATCCTTGGAAAAAGGATCAATGACAATCACAAGATCGCCCGACTGAATTTTAAAGCAAGATTGTCCGTACCAAGTGATAACCATATATATTATAGTAGCTTATATATGAAGTGAAATCAAGAATATCATGGAGCGCAGAGCATACGGGACATGAGACGGTTAATTGCTCTATCTTTCCTTTATATAAGCCATTTTATACATAATCTATTGACATATTATATTAAAATGTGTATAATATAAATATAATTTGAGAATGGTCTTTGCAATGAATAACACGGTATGGTCTGTTCGCCGCGCGCGTGCGCGATACGGATGGATGAGTTATTTTCTATGGGAGCCGCGAGAATGCGAGCTGCCCAAGGAGAAGGACATGGTTAACGTGTATACATGCGAAACGGAGATGAGCGGCAGGGTGTGTGGTTATAAGCGATCAGCCGACCAAATGTGCGCAGTGCATATTCCCGGACACCAGACGTATCAGGTTGCGTGCGTGAAGTGCGCTGGCATCGCGCGGAAGTTCGGTTTTGAGACGGAAAACCTCGCGGTCGTTCAAAGCCGCGAAGCTGCTGAAGCCGAGGCGGATCGGCGTCGTGAAGAAGAACGGACAGCCTACTGGGAAACCTTGGCAACGGCAGCAAAGCAAGATCGCCAGGCGGATGCGAAGGCGCGTCGCCAGCAGGATCGTCAGCAGCGCGACGAGCACGCTATTGAATATCAGGCACGGCGCAACGGTGCCGTTAACGGATACGTTTCGGTATAGTCAGCAATATTTAGGAGAGTTTTGCGCTCATGTGCGCAAAACTCTCCTATTTTTTTATACACTGATGTTAGGCATGCAAGAGGCTCTTGCCAAATAATCTTAATTCGCCTATAGTATGCAGTATTATGATTACTAATAATAACGAGGAGAATAGAGAAGAGACAGGCATTGAGTCACAGGCTCAAGGTCGGGTTGCTCCGGTTTCCGGAGTGTTGTCTAAAAAACCCCATCCGATGGAAGCGCTGTTAAAAGCGTTTTCGGGTAATGTGTTTTTAAAGCCCAACGACATTATAGAAGGCACCGTCCTCGAAAAGCGCGGAGGCAGGCTTTTCATTGATCTTGGATGCAGCGGAGCAGGCATTGTGTATGGCAAAGAATATATGGCCGCGGCAGAGATCATCAAAAATCTCAATTCCGGAGATCGCGTGAGCGCGAAAGTTGTTGATATTGATAATGATGAGGGGTATGTGGAACTCTCGCTTCAAGAAGCGGGAAAAGAAAAACGCTGGGTTGATTTGAGAAAAATGATGCAAGAAGGCACGCTTGTCGATGTTCCAATAAAGAAAGCAAATACGGGCGGATTGATTTTGGAATTTTCCGGCGTAGAAGGATTTTTGCCCGCATCCCAGCTTTCATTCAAGCATTATCCGCGCGTAGAAGGCGGTGATAAAGAAAGGATTTTTCAGGAACTTCAAAAAATGGTAGGAACCTCAATGAGAGTAAAGATTCTTGATTTAAATCCCGAGGAGAATAAACTTATTTTTACGGAAAAAGGTCTTGATATGGAAGAAATGCGTAAAACCCTTGCAAACTACACCGTGGGCGACACAGTAGAAGGAGAGATTACCGGCGTGGTTGATTTCGGGGCATTTATGAAGTTTAACGATATCGGTCTTGAGGGACTTATTCATTTGTCCGAGATTGATTGGACATTGGTGAGTAATCCGCGTGAAATTCTCAAAGTCGGCGATAAAGTGACTGCAAAAATTATTGATATTCAAGGCGACAAAATTTCTCTCTCGCTTAAACAATTAAAAAATGATCCATGGCTGAATGTCGCGGGCACATATCATAAAGATGATGTGGTAAAAGGAAAGGTGACGAAATTTAATCCATTCGGAGCATTTGTGGAGCTTGATCCTGATATCCAAGGTCTTGCCCATATCTCTGAATTTGGCACAGAGCAAAAAATGCGGGAGATGCTCACAATCGGCACTACGCACGAATTTACTATTTTATTGGTGGATCCCAAAGAACACAGAATTTCTCTTGGTCTTATGAACACAGTTCGGCCTGAAAAAGTAAAGAAGCAGGATGCCGAGGAGAAAAAAATAGAAGAGGTTGAATGAACAAAAGAGACAAAAACAAGAGGATCAAGCGATGTGAAAGATGCTCTTATTTCTAAGTTTATTGAGAGTTAGGTTGATAGCATTAAAAAGCCGCCAGCGTTGCTGGCGGCTTTTTACTTGCAGAGCTTTGCCTGCAGGATTATTATATCTTTTTGTCATTCCCGATCCCCACTTTCACAAGGACAGATCTCATATGATTCGTGAAGAAAATTATTCTTCGTGCCCTCACTTACGCGCTACGCTGATACACCGCACACCGAGCTTAACGGGGCGCTTTTTTAGTTAAAAAAGGAGTCTCGCGTAATGATGCCGCTCTGGCTTCATCGCGAGACTCCTTGATTGTATATTGAAATTTTTTATGCCCCTATCATCTCCTCTGCCCAGAGGCGATATCCTTCTTCGTATTCAGAGATTCTTTTTTCGTGTTGCGCCGCCAAATCGCCGTCATCGAGCTTTGAATAAGATCGTTGCCGTAAATTTGAATGATACTGCAAGCGAGGATTCGATTTCTCCTCACGTATGCGTTCTCCTTCAATATGGGAACGCAGATTTTTATAAATGAGATCAAGATCGACGGTATCAACACGGGATTCGATGAATATTCGCATTATCTTATACCACTGCATTGGCGGGATAAGATATCCGTTTTTGGGGAACCGATGATCTTTTGTTGCAATGGGAAACGCGAGTCTCCACAAGGGATGGAGATTACGCACCACGTTGTCTTCGCCCATACGGCACGCCATGTGATCAAAAATCATTATTGTTCTTCTCACATGCGACCAGTACGGCAGATCTCTTTCGTTTTGAAACAGTTCGACGGGTGAGCTTGCAAGATTAAACCACGATCCATCAATAATCTCTTCACTCTCAACTTCATCGGCGAGTATAGACTGAAAGTCATGAAGCCTGCCGAGAAGAGTTAAGACGATATGTCCGTATGGATAGATATATGCAAGAAATGGAACTCGCGACGGGAGATATGGTTCAAATTCAAAATTGATAAAACCTGTCTCGCCGATGAGTTCTCGCTTGCCGCAAGAGATAATGGTTTCTTCGAATGAACGGGGTATGCCTCGTGTATCGATTTGATCAGCGACTTCAACACCGCCTCCGGGGTTGCCCCATCCGCGAGGCTTTAGAGTATTATATACACCCTGCTTTACCCCTTCGATTTCTTCTCTGTTCAGAACCCAGTATACTGTCCCTTCAAGAGAAGGGTGCAGGAGTACTGTTTGAACCGTCACGGAGGGAACATTTCCCTGGATTGGGAAATCATCCATTGATTGTAAAAGATCCATTGCGGACCTCCCTTCTTTATGTATAAAAACATTGTAACATCTTAATTTTAATTTGTCAAAGTCATGGCTGTTGACAAGCCATAGTAATCAATGTATGCTCTTATTTACAAGATTGTTTTTTGACATTTATGCACAGCAAAGAAAGGAGTTTGCGAGTCAGCTTACATAAACTTTTGGTTGATGGCATATGTTCATTTCCGAGATTTTTTCGTTTTTTCCGTACATTCGTACGGCTTAATCTAAGCCAAGTTATTTGACAAAAGGAGTTTCCCCATGGACGGCACAATGCGAGATGCAATGAATGCAAAGATGGAAGGAATTCAGGCAGTGGTGGCGAACAGTCACAAAGCCCAGACCGATGGTCATGCTTCCGATGTGATTGACAAAGAGATACTTGAGTCCGGTTCCATGCCTGCGCCAGTAGAGGTCAACAGGGCAAATCTCGGCGACATCCTCCGGCAAAGAGTTGCTAAATTGAGGAACTATGTCGCAACACGAGATGCCACAATTACTAAGTTGCAACAGAATCAGATGGTGTTTCAGGAAAATGAAGCAGAACTTCGGGGGCGCTATCTTCTGATACCAGAACTCGAAAACCAGCTTAAAGAGGGGAGGGCAAGACTAGCGGAAGCAAGGCAAACTTATTTTCCTGCCCTAATCAAGTTTTATGAAGAGAGCATAAAAGCATTTGCCAAAGACCTCGCCGATAACATGGCAGAGATCGCTGATCTGGAAAATAGCTATCCGGAACTAAAGGCAAAGCTGGATGAAGAGCGGCGCATCATTGCGGTGCACCAGAAATTCCTCCAGCGCTTTACGAAAGAAAGTCACAGAGAGGATATACGATACACCGCTCAAAGCACACCCACTCCTCGCGAGGCAACCATCAAGGACGCAGATACATTTCTTGCGGCGAGCATCAAGGAAGCAAGTGAAAATTTCTTGATTGTGTCAGTTGAGAAAGATTCACCGGCGCTCTTTGTTTCGCTTTTTGGTCATTATAATGGACTCGGGTGGAATCCGAACTATCTCCAGATCGCCGAAGGTGCTGAAATCTGCAAGGAGCTTGATGCGTATCAAAAAGCAATTCAAGCTGTCTGGCAGATAAAGCTTCAAATGTGGGCGGATCAGGATGCGGCCGCAGGTCTTCTGCTTGCACCCGCAGACGTCATACAGCAAAAAAAAGAGAGCGGTAACCGGTATAACATTGTAAATTTGGTGCGAGAGGGTAATGGGTTTTGTTTTGTACCCATTGATTCAAACATCATCACAGAGCTGCCGAGTTATCGCGGCATAACGCCTGAGATGCGGGTGGAATGCAGCGGTAACCTCAAGGGATCGAAGAAATATATGCTGTGCGTGACTGCGGTTACTAGCCCTCAATTTGTTGAGGATTTCTTCTTTTCTAATGATGGAAGTCCTCTGAAAAAGCCTACGTGTTACCTTGATGATTTACATGAACTGGGAACGTGGCAACGAATCCCACTGGTGATTCGAAATTCATTGAACCAAGCGGTCCGGCGTGTTGAATCAAGGGAAAGAAACATCGCGATCATGAATAAGTTGCGCGAAAACGCCGACAAGAAGTCGCTTTGTGAACTCGCCGATGGCATACCGGGAACAGCAGTTATTTGTACGCCAAGTCCCAGAGCGGGTAATGGTCATAGCCTCGGATTTCAAATTATCAGTGATGGTATAACCGTTAAGCCAGGCCCTCTGGCGACTGATAGATCGAAGAAATCAGTCGTATATGAATACCTCTTGGACGGAAAACCTAGGCATGAGGTTTTTGCTCGCGGGAGAAACGGCTTGTTTTTAAATGAGCACCTTCGCGAACTTGCTTCACAAAACGAGACGTTTGAGCTGGGATGGTATATCCCCGTAGCTATGACCAAATACGCGGCCGAGGAGATGACGCGGCAAAATGTCATAGACATGATCATGCCGATTGGCGAAGGAGGTCGGAACGGAACATATCTGTTCAGGATTTTCGTGGCCGAGAAGCGAGGAGAGAGGGCTGATCGTGATGTTGCATATGTAGTGACGCGCATCGATGACACATTCACATTTGTCACCGGGCTTACTAATTTCAGTAGCGCTCAATTCGTTCAGCAGGGATTTAATTTCGGCACTCCCTATGGATTGAACGAACTGAAAGGATATGTCCTGCATGTTCTTCAAAAAGCGTATTGCAAGGAGATGCCTTACAACACGCTGCCCAATCATTTAAAGACTGGGCAGGTAAAAGCCCAAGGCACTTCTCACGAAAACGTTTCTTAAAGAATAACTGCTTATGGAAAGTATAGAGCCGCATAGAGCGATGTGCTTCTCTTAAGCCCCTACCAGCCCCCGATTCTTGTAAAAGAAAAGGGGGTTGACTTTTTTATTAGATAAGTTATAATTGTTTTCTACCGATTTTTGAAAACAAAGCAAAGATATGGAGGCTGTGATGGCTTTTACCACGGCGTTATTGCCAAATCGTCCCACGCTTGATCCGATTAACGCGCTTCGTGTTGCGGAAATGGCGACCGGGGAAATAATGTCGCGAATCAAATTCATGAATCACAATGCTCATCTTTCAAACGATGATTTATGCACGATGGAAAGTGAAGGAATTTTTCCGATAGGAGTAGGATATGGACAGACCTACAGAGAGCGCGAGATAGACGGGAGAGGTTTTAGTTCCGAAACTGCGCTGATTCTATATGAATTGCGGTCAGCGAACAAGATTCCAGACGATGATACACATCAGGATCGGTTGAGTGAGATGCTGGATCGTGATAATGAGAATGGTTACCTGCGACAGCAGCCGTACTCGGGGTATTGGATTGTACAGCAGGCATATCGCATGGGGCATGATTTGTCGGAAATTGATTTTGTCTTTACCGATGAAGGAATAGTCCGCCGCGCCATGCACTTGGTTTCCACCTACGTAGCTGCCTGTGAGTCTGGCGTGCATCTCAATGCGGAGGACCGTCAACAGATCCTACGGTTGCCTGCGATGCAGTTGTTACCCGAAAAAGGTCCTGCTCGTACGCATCAGGGGCCCTTGACGGTATCGCGATATATTCGTGATATGGTTATCTGTGGTCTTCATGAAGATGAGATTTTAGAGAGAGCCGAATGGTTCGTGCGCGTGCATGATCGTGCCAAAGAGCGGCAATATGCGGCGGATAAAATGGCAGACACATATGTATTTGATACATTCCCGTTGAACAGATATAACAGATATACCGAGTTGGGGACATGGGCTGACAGTGATGATCCCTATCTATTAGCGGCATTGGCAAAGCGTCGTGATCTCGTGGCGATGAGCAGTTCAAAGGGTAATGTTATTGTCATGTCCAAAAGATTTAACCTTTACGGCGCTGCTTCCTGTCTTATAAAAGCCGAACCAGACCGCTGGCATTATGAGGCGAAGTCTCGCAATATTATCGCAAACGGTACCGAGTCAGTCGATGCAGATCCAACGGCGTTATTTCGAGCAGCGCTCGAGAGTATAATAGGACGCCATATCGTTTATAAACTATAGTCTTGTCAAGAGACTGTTGACGAAGTCCATATTCTGCATAGAAAAAACATAAGGCCCGCACAACGCAATAATGCGTAGCGGGCCTTTTTAATTATAATAATGTAAAAATTTCTATATCCTGCTTTTCAGAAAATATTGGGGGAGGCGGAAGTTCTTGTCTGACTTCTCGCAAGCGAGACAGCAAGGCATGAGCAAAGAGAGCAGTATCGGGAGTAGCATATCTCATAAGGCAATTCCTAGATGCGTTTTCTTTTTCATCTAATTCAGTAAGCGACGAAGGAGGCGCTGAAAGCAGGGCAAGTGGACATAAATGTTGTTGTTTTACCTCATGCATCCATCGTGTTATAAGATTAATGGATTCGGAATTTGTAGGAAGGGAGTTCCATAAGAGATTCCATACAATAAGAGTATTTCGGATATCTTTTTTGTGAACAGGAAGGAGGTTTTGAAAAAAACTTATGATGATTTTTTCAATCCGTGTCATGATATTGCCTACAAAAAATTGATATTTTTGCGGCGAATATCCGAGAATATATTGAGAGGGATTATCCGGGAGTGGTACTTCGTCAAGCAGCAGATTTTTAAGGAAAATGATTTCCGGAAACGTGAATTCAATTTCTTTGATTTCCCAGCCAAGGGGCGTGGAAGCCGGAAGAACATGAGGTGCTTTAATACTCCGCGGCAAGATAATATAACGTGCGAATTTTTTTGCCAATATTACGCGATGGTGTTTAAATACCGCCGAATTCGTATACCCGTACTTAATGAGATTGCGTACGTGCTTCTCCTGAAGAAATAATTGCGTTGGTTTACGGATCATATTAAGGGGGTGTGATTTTACTTCTCCGATTCCGGTGAGAGTAATGCGTTTCCCTTGAATCTTGATCCAGATATGGTCGGGATTGCACAACTTACGCGATTGAAGATAATTAATTATAGCTTCTGAAATATTTTGAGCTTTCGGCGTATTTCTAGGCAATTGATTAGAAAATCGCGCGCAATACTCTGTAAAAAATCCATTGATCTCATATGAACGGCGGCCGGGCGTTTTGGCAAATACGCGCAATTCATCCCTAAGAGTGAAGAGGTTGGCAATAATGCAACATTTTGCCGTCGCAAAACCATTATGATATTCTTTTGATTGGTATAATTTTTCAAAGATCTTTTTTGCTTCCGCTTGTATGGATCGGGAAATCATATCATGATCTCCTTTCGTAAATACGAGATTGAGTTTGGCATCGTGATGCCAAATTTTCTTGAAAATATTTTATCTTGCACACTCAAGTAAGATAGTATTTCTCTCGCCATTAGTCAAGCAAGAAAATTATATTATTAAAAAACCCATTTTTGATGGGGTTTTTAATTCTTATCTGTTACCGTGCGTATTCAATGACGCGGGTCTCGCGGATCACGGTTACTTTGATTTCTCCGGGATATTTTAATTCGGCTTCCACGCGCCGAGCAATTTCGCGAGCCGTGTTATGCGCTTGGATATCGCTTATTTTTTCAGGCGTTACGAAAATACGAATCTCGCGACCTGCGGAAATCGCGTATGCTTTTTCCACGCCGTCAAAAGAAGTCGCGATTTGTTCGAGATCTTCGAGGCGCTTGAGATAGTGCTCGAGTGAATCGCGCCGAGCCCCGGGACGGGAAGCGGAAATCGCATCCACGGTCTGTACGATAATTGACTCAATGGTTTCATACGGGTATTCCTCATGATGGGATTGCATTGCTTGAATAATACGTATATCCACATTGAATTTCTGTAAAATACGCCTGCCGATTTCTACGTGCGTGCCGGTGACTTCATGGTCTACGGCTTTCCCAATGTCATGCAAGAGCGCTCCTTTTTTCGCAATTGCCACATCAGCGCCGACTTCTTCGGCAAGCATGCCCGCCAAATGTGACATCTCAATTGAATGCTGGAGTACATTTTGTCCATAGCTTGTGCGGAATTTAAGCCGTCCCACGAGCGTGAGAAGCCGAGGATCAAGATCAAATGCGCCGACTTCACGCGCCGCCTCTTCTCCCGCTTCTTTGATTTGCTTTTCAATATCTTCGCGCGCTTTTTGGGCAGCTTCTTCAATGCGTGCGGGCTGGATGCGGCCGTCTTGAATCAAATTCTCGAGCGCGCTTTTTGCGATTTGGCGGCGCACGGGATCAAAACCGGAGATAACAATGGATCCAGGCGTATCATCAACAATAATTTCCACTCCTACGGCACGCTCAAGGGCTTTTATATTTCTTCCTTCGCGGCCAATAATTTTCCCCTTTAAATCGTCAGAGGGAATTTGAACAGTAGTGGTGGTAACTTCAGACGTTGTTGAAGTGCTTAAGCGTTGGATTAATGTTGCCAAGATATTTTTTGCGCGCCGTTCCAATTCTTCCATGCCGCCTTGCTCAAGTTTTTTGACGCGTACCATAAGATCTACGGTATATTCTGTTTCGATTTTTGCCATTACTTCGTTGATTGCGTCTTCTTTGGTTAATCCCGACACCCGCTCAAGCTCGCTAAGCGCTTTTTCCCGCGCCGCTTCTATTTCTGTTTTTGCAGATTTGACCCGCTCAATGCGTTCCTCAAGCTCTTTGCTGCGCTTTTCGTGATCTTGAATGCGCTTGTCAATGGCAGTTTCCCGCTCAAGGACCCGTTCTTCAATACGGCGTATTTGCGAAGTGCGTTCTTTCTCTTCGGCCTTTGCCTCGTCAGTCATTTTCGCGGCTTTTTCTTTTGCCTCCAGGAGCATTTCTTTTGCCTCAATCCGGGAATCTTCGATGAGTTTTTTTAACTTCGCTTCAATAGAAGACTTGCGTTTTTGCGCAACAAGCTGGCGAATCAAATATCCCAAACCCGTGCCAGCGCCAAGGGCGATTAAACCAATAACGATAATAATAATATATGTGGTGTCCATGAAATTATGGGTACGAAAAAAATCACACGACGCACCTGCGTGTTTTTGGGAGCGATTACATACGATGACTTTGATGAGAGGGGATTATAGCTTGAGTGCGTAGAGCGTGCAGAGAAATATGAATTTCCCAAAAGCTACAACGTAATCCCTATAAACTCTCTCTGGAAGACATTCAGAGTCTTCGTAAAATGAGAAGTTGCCCAAAAGGCCCGTTCGCAGAGGAACGGAAGAAGAAGAAAATTAATGTCAGATTGAAAAAAATATAACAATGACATGCCTTTTAATGAAGCAGGAACCCAATGATTAGGTTCTTCCCGCGTATTCGTTATCCCAAGGTGCGTATGCAACTTATAGTCGTCCTTGTCAGTTACTAACGTTTTTTTTCTACATGTTGAGCATAGCAAACAGAGAGCCCTTTTGTCAATCCAAAAACCGCCCCAGGGCGGTTTTTGTACTATGATCCCACAAAGATCATTGTCCCATGATCTTGCGCAAGAGATCACCGAGTATATTGAGTGTTGCGCTC
>JGI1358J11329_10001955_pt1 | contig 16449 bp, 17 predicted proteins | sample Subgroupgradi54m_FD_11329 | JGI IMG/M metagenome (IMG submission 11329)
AAATTTTCTCGCTCGCTCAATACCTCCTTGATCAGGTGAGACGATCGTTACTTTTTTTCTGTCAATAGTTTCTCCAATATATTTTTTTATCTCATCGGCAACTAAACTACTCGCAGAGAGATTTTTAAAAGGGATTGAGAATACTCCCTGCGTTGCCTCGTCATGAATATCAAAAGTATAAATTTTATCAAAACCTATAGACTCGAGAAATCGAATAACAACATTTGCCGATACACATTCACCCTCTCGATGTTGAATATCTTGGCGCGCGTATCCAAAGTAGGGAATAATGCCAATTACTTTTCTTGCTTCCTGACGTTTGAGAGCGTCACAAAACAAGAACATTTCCATGAGGTTAGTATCAGTTGGATTATCAGTGGATTGAATCACTACACAAAATTCATTTTTTACATCCTCTTCAACTCTCACTCTCACTTCTGAGTTTTGGAAACGGACTACTTCAGATTTGGAGAGGGGAATGTTGAGAAGATGGGCAACCTGGTTGGTAAGTTCGGGGTTAGAGGTGCCTGAGAATAACTTTAACATATAGTAATACTTAGCGACTTTGTTGAGATATTTCCATTAATTTCTTTGCGGCAAGTTCTTGTGTTTTTTTGACCGCCTCATTAATCGTGTCAGCTATTCTGTTTTCAATAATGCCATCAACGGAGATCTCAATAATTTGCTGATCACCCCGTACTACTACTCGAACACCATTTTTTTCAACTACTACTTCCTCTTTCTGTAGCGCCTGCTGCATTTGTTGCGCCTGTTGTTGTAATTTTTGCAAGTCTCCGAGTCCACTTAAGGGGTTAAACATATGGTTATATAATTACTAATTCGTTACTTTATTTCTATTATAGAACTCAACTAAGGCGATCTCAAGGGGAATTGAGTCAATCGGTGAAATCCTGAGAGTATTATACGCCTCTGTAAAAAGTTTCATGAGATTCGCAATTTCCGCACTACTCAGTGAGGTTATAATATCGAGAGTCCCTACACCGTTTTTTGCTAAAAGCATATAGCGAAGCTCTTCAAGGAGTTCTTCAAGTAAACGTTTAAAGCTTCCACCCGATTCGCTAAACTCCTCAATCCATAAAAGAGAATCTTTGAGAGATTTTTTCTGAATAAGATCCATGAGGGTGTGCTGGGAACGCAGTCCTAAATAGTGTTTTACGTCTACGGGGTTTAACTTATTTTGTATTACTAATTCTTCAAATAATTTTGTCGCGTCTCGAAAGGATTTTTCACTATTTTTTGCAATGATTTCAAGCACGTCGTCTGTGACCGAGATTTTTTCGGCGAGCTGAATACGTTTAAGCATACGGATAACATCTTCTCGGTTTGCTTTCCCAAAGTTTACCAGTAAGCAGCGAGAGACAATTGTTTTTGGTACTTTTTCCTCAGTAGTTGTTGCGAGAATAAAGAGAACTGTTTCAGGAGGTTCTTCGAGAGTTTTAAGAAGTGCGTTGAACGCATCGTTAGTAATCATGTGTGCTTCGTCTATGATAAAAACTCGGTAGCGGCAGGTCATTGGTAAAAATGCTGCTTCACGAATAAGAGAGCGTACCTCATCAATACCCCGGTTAGATGCCGCGTCAAGCTCTGTCACGTCAGGAGAGGCTCCAGTCTCAATACTCATACAATTGGCGCATTTGTTGCAGGGCTCAATAGAGTCGCCTTTTTTCGAAAATGAATTTGCAAGACAGTTCACAGACTTTGCAAAAATGCGGGCAGTTGATGTTTTACCCGTTCCCTTTTGTCCAACAAATAAATAAGCGTGTGGTAGGCTTTTATTTTTTAGTAGGTTAGTGAGTTTTTCTTTAACACTGGAGTTATCAAGGTTAGTGATAGTTTTCGGTCGATACTTTAAGTAAAACATCTATGTATATAAGTTATTAATACCATGTTCAATAAGCCACACCATCATCTCGTCCACTCGCTTCGCGCGCTCGGCTGCAAGAAGTATTGCTTGCGGGTAGCAAATAAAAATTTCTCCAACAAGCATTTCGTTATCGGATTTTTGCTTATAGGGAAAGCCCAGTACGGGAAGAGCCACATTTTCATGCTTATATTTTGCGGCAATTTTTTTCATCTGTCGCGATCCCACAAATATTATATTGATAAGCGAGTCTGTATCGTCATCATACGTTGATAAGATATGTTGTGACGCGCCAGCTAACATTTTTTTATTAATTTTGTAGCGTGAGGAAGTAACGATGTTGATCATATTATCTGCTGCGATGATGTCTTCGCTGGGCTCGTTCCTTTTCTTTTTCCTTGCGCGCAAGAGATGGTTTTTTGTAAAAGAGTCTTTTACGAACCTCATCTACGACGTTTTCTTCAATAAATGATTTGGTGAATTTGCGAAGGAGGGAATCTTTTGATTCTCCCTTCCTTTTTGTCATAACGACCATAGGTTGTCAGCCTCCTTTCTAAAGAATCTCATATCCCTATTCTATTAAATTTCCTTGATTATTTCAATTACGGATTTAAGGGGGAGCACGGTGGGGGTCATAGTGGGGCCTTTGGTTGAACCGTTAAGAAGAATATTTTTTGAAGAGTGGAGAAACCAGGTGGCATTTTTGTCTGCGGACTTTAATTTAGTGTAAATAGTGGTGAGATCGAGTTCGTGTTTGGGAAGTGTTTTAATGCGTACGTTTCCCTTCTCCGGATCTTTTCGTATAACGAGCGCAAAATCCATTTTCAGCGCAAGTTTCATTGCCTCTTCATTTTTTGTTTCCATTGCGAGTGTTTTGCCCCATTTTGACTGAAAAATAAAACCCTTTTCTATCTCACTTCTCGCTTTTATTTTATTTTTCAAAAGATATAACACTGCGTCTAGGTTGGTAAAAACATTCAGTACCATTTCATTGGGATCTTTTATAACGGCGTTGAGTCCTTCGATAATTTGAGAGAGCATAAAGTCGTAGCGATCATTGGTGGGATCTGGAAAATGTACCTCAGCAAAGTGGTCAATATCTGTGACGTGATGTACAAGATGACCTAAAGGCTCCTCAAGATTGTCATTAATATAGTGATTGGTAACTAAGAATTCAAAAATTCGTTGTGACGCAGAAGTATACTTATCATTTTGGTGATGATCGAATTTACCGAGTCCTGTATCCACATGCAGTATATTTTCATCACTATCCACATCCTGGTTTTTATACGTTGAGCCAGCAGATACAAATCCGATTTCGGCCTCTTGCCAGTCAGGATAAAAGCGTCTAATGAGCCAGCAGCTCGTAATTGCATCCAGGTCGGGATGAATGTGGGTAATAATCATTTTCATACTATGTTAAGAACCTCTTCTAGTGAAAGGAGTTGCATCTCTTTTGAAATTCTTGGTTTGTATTCTATTTTACCATTAGTTTTTCTTGATACAACAAGCCGATGAGGAATTCCAATGAGATCTGCTTCAGCAAATTTTGTGCCCGGACTCGCCTCTTCTCGCTCATCAAATAAAACCTCAATATTGTTTTCCCTTAGTTGTTTATAAACGGTTTCTGCTTGTTCTTTGATTGCTTCATCTTTCAAATCAAGCCCCACAAGGTGTACTTGGTAAGGGGCGATAGTGTTGGGCCACACAATGCCTCGCTCATCATGGTGTGTCTCAACAACTGTTGCGAGTGTTCGTGCAAGCCCAATACCATAGCAGCCCATATAGTAGGGTTTTTTTGTGCCGTCTTTTCCCATAAACTCAGCGTCGTGCATTTTTTTTGAGTAGTGAAAACCGAGCTGAAAAATATTCCCAACCTCCACACCCTTTTTTTCAATAAGAGGGAGATTAGTGGTTGAGAGACACCCTTGTTTGGCAAGCGCAATATCTGCCTCAATATCAAGGCTGTAATCACGATCAATATTCACATTTAGAAGATCTCGGTGTTTTTTATTCGCACCCGTATAGGCGTTTTTAATGGTACGAAGTGAAGGATCTCCTACAATTTTTACTTTTTTACTCATGCCTATTGGAGAGATGAACCCTGGCTCAGATCCGATTGCGCGAATTTCCTCAACGGTTGCATGTCTGAAGTAGTAGGCACCTACGGCATGTGCAAGCTTTACTTCATTCACTTCCAAGTCGCCCCGAACTACCGCTAGTATCATATTTCCCTTTTCGTCAACCAGCATTACATCTTTTATCTGTTGCCATAGGGGTTTTTTATGAAGTTTTGCACCGTCTTCCATTGTGTTTCCGCGCACCGCCTTAACTTCAACCATGGTACTTTCAGGCTCGTCAAGATTTTTTTTATCACGAATAAATTGTGCAACATCAACATGTGCTGAGTATGACCCGTCCTTAGTGGCAAGATACTTACTTTCTCCAATCTCATTCTCAACGACAAACTCATGACAGTACTCTCCACCGATATATCCATTATCAGACTCAACAACTATCGTAGATAAACCGAGATGTTTAAAAATGGCTACATAGGTATTCCACATATTTTGGTATTCTGTTTTAAAATCATCTTCAGTCTCATGAAACGAATAGGCATCTTTCATTACAAACTCTCTCAAGCGAAGAAGTCCACCCCGTGCGCGAATCTCATCTCTAAATTTGGTTGAAAATTGGTAAAGGTTAAAGGGAAGATCCTTATATGTTATTTGAAATTTTCGCACTAAATCAACGAGCATTTCCTCAGCAGTACCTCCGAGTACAAACTCCATTTTATTTCGGTCTTTAATACTCATGAGTTCAAATCCTACAGAATTCGTACGGTTAGTTTCTTTCCATAGTTCAACAGGATGGAGTATTGGCGCAATCATTTCCTGAGCTCCTGCTTTGTCCATCTCCTCTTTTATTATCTTTTGAATTTTTTGCTGAACGCGCAGGCCGAGGGGAAGAAGAAAATATCTCCCGGCGGTACTTTCTCGAATAAATCCCGCTTGATAGAGTAATTTATGAGATGTTAGTACGGCGTCGCGTGGTGCTTCACGAATTGTTTTGCCAAATAGTTTTGAGTAGCGCATATTATATATATTGTAAAACCTCATTCAATACCTCAAGAGGCGTTGCATTGGTAGTATCTATAACCAGATTATAATGTTTTGGATCGAAAAAGTCACTGCGATTATAGATTACTGTAACCTTCTCAATCCACAATGTTTCTCGGTCCTTCACTCGCTTCTCTGCTTCCTCAAAACTCACCCCTTCCCGCTCCATAAAACGTTCCACCCGTTTTTGGTCATCGCTTGTCAGGAGAATTCGCAGTACTTCATGATGAGTCACAGTCATAATTCCCGTCATCCATCCCTCGGCAATAATTTTTTCTGTCGCCAGAACTGTATCTCTCACCTGGTGATCTATCTGTTGAGTTAACACATCATCTTGCTCATCTGCCTTTTCAAGTGATAAGCTATTTTTTCTCGCTCTCGCTCTAAATATCTGACTTGTTGAGATTGTTGTCCAATGAAGAGTTTTTCGAAGATCTTTAAAGAGTGTGGATTTACCAGTACAGATTTTCCCTGAAATAGTAATTTTGCGGTATTTCATTTCATGCGGCTCCTCGGTAGCCAACGCGGTCGAGTACTTTTCCAAGAGTTTCCATCGCGCCTGAAGCATACGTGTCAATTACCAGATCAAAATATTGAGGATCCCAGAAATCATGATCTCCATATAACTGTTTCCATTTTTCAATATTTTCCTCTTCACGCTGTTTCAAAAACTTTTTTGCCACGTCAAGTGAGACATTGTCGCGGTTCATTACTCGGTCTAAACGTACCGGATCGCTTGAGCAGGTAAGGAGGACTTTAAAAACATTAGGTACTCCCTGTGCCATAAAACCGGCAAGCCATGCCTCATACACTATATTTTTTTCTTTCGCGAGCATATTTTTTGTCATATTATCAATTTCCCGCTCGTGATCATCTGGCCGAAGAGACGCGCCATGTTCGTTTTCTCCCACGTTGTGTTCGCGATCATACTGGCGTTGAATTTCACCCGCGTTAATATATTTCCAGTGCAGTGTATCGCGAAGTTTTTTTGCCAACGTAGAGGTACCAACTGCGATTTGTCCTGAGACCGTAATATTTTGATACTGTGCCTTGAACGGAGTATCCATGATTATTTAAGTAGTTTCATTATATCATGGGCAGTTATGAGAACCGCAAGAAGAAGGATTGTTACAATACCTGCAAGATTTAAATTTCGCTCTAAGGTGGGGTTTGTCTTTTTTTTCGTAATCCACTCGTAGATTATAAACACAAGTCGTCCTCCATCTAATGCGGGAAAGGGAAGAATATTAATGACGGCCAAGTTGAGAGATAGGAGTGCCATAAGATTTATTACGGCATTATTTCCAAGTTTTACTGCCTGTCCGGTAAACTGCGCAATGCCAACTGGTCCTACCACGTCAACTGAAGGTCTTTGAAAAGTCATAAAAAGAAATATAATTTTTCCCAGTTCAGTAAAAAAATGTTGAGTTATGTTGGCCGCTTCTTTCAGACCATACCATGGCGCTTGATACCAAGGATATTTTTTTTCAACAAATGAGGTGAGTGAAACGCCGAGTGGTCCCTGTCCTTGGGGAGGATTTTTGCGGGGAGTTATAGTAATTTGCTTTACCACTCCCCCATCCTGAACGATAAGAGTAATAGGATTACCTGAAAATTTTTTAGTGAGAATGATGAGATCGTTTGTTGAGGTGAGGTCGTAGGTTTTACTATCTTTTACCAGTTTTTGTATGACGGTGCCTGTTCGCAGTCCGGCTGCCTCCGCGGGTGAACTAGGTTGTACTTGTTCAACGGTGACTCGATCAACGGGAGTGGGAACCCCTTGGGTAAAAAGATAGGAGATGAGAATCCATCCGAGTAAAAAATTCATGACCACTCCTGCAATCACAATGAGCGCTTTTTGCCAAGGCTTTTTATAGGCGAAAGCTCGCCCTTTAAGAGAGTCGTCCATTTTCTTATTTTTGAGGTCGCTATATTCTTCACCAAAAACCTTTACGAACCCACCAATAGGAAGTAAATTCAAACTGTACAATGTCTCGCCAATTTTTTTACCTATAACTCGAGGAGGAAATCCAAATCCAAACTCTTCAACCAAGACACCCATTTTTTTTGCCGCAATAAAATGTCCAAATTCATGAACGACTACTAAAATAAGGAGAATTATAAAAAATATGAGTATATGCATAGTTATACTTTCATCAGTTCTTCTTCTTTGCGGTCTTTCAGTTTTTGAAGACTCTCCATTACTTTCTGACTTTCATTATCGATTTCCTTTTCAAACCGATACTTTTGATCTTCAGTGATTGTTTTTGATTCAAATAATTGCTTAATTTTTTTTCGTGCCTCATCACGCGAGTTTCTTAAAGATATCCGTTTTTCCTCAACCATTTGATTGATGAGTTTTACCATTTTTTGTCGCTGTTCTTCAGAAAGAGGAGGAATACGGACGAGCATTCTCGTGCCTTGTGGCTGAGGATTGAGGCCAAGGGGCGACTTTTGAATTGCCTTTTCAATATCCTGTACGGTTGAGGGGTCGTATGGCACAACGGTGAGTGTGGTTGCGTCGTCGTTAGTAATTGTTGCCATTTCCATAAGCTTCATTTTGGTTTGTCCCCCGTACGCCTCAACAATAATCGGCTCAAGGAGAGAAGGATTAGCGCGACCGGTGCGGATTGTTTTGAGATCTTCTTTGAGTAGGTCGGTGACGCGTGTCGCGTGAGTCTTGAATTCATCTAAAGCCGGATTCATACAATATTATACAATGTAAATGGGAATCTTAATCAGCTCCCAGTTGCCAGCGAATGAGTCGTGCGATTTTTATGTTTTCTCCAAATTTAAGGACAGCCTCTTTGAGAAGATCACCAATTTTTTTGCTGGGATCGCGAATATATTCTTGGAGAAGAAATGATTCAACACCAGTTGCGGGAAGTGAAGCCACTTGCATAGCAAGCTCGATTCCTAATTTTTGAAACTCACTATTTCCTGAGACAAAATCTGTTTCACACTGTAGTTCAAGGAGCGAGGCAATTTTTTTATTATGATGAACATAGCTAAAAATACCTCCCTGAGGTGTTTGTCGAGATGCTTTTTCTCCTATTTTTTCCGCGCCCCATTCAGCGAGTTTTTTCTCCGCTGCGGCCATATCATTTTTTGTTTCCTCAAGGGCTTTTTTACAAAGCGCAAAAGAAACGCCAGTTTTTTCTCGAAGTTGTTTTAGTTTTGTGTAGTCTATCATGTTGCCTGTTCTCTATTTTTAGCGTACGACTCGATGAGGTCGGTAATGACCTTTTGCAGCACTGCCGGAGAATCATCATTTGCCATAATTGCAAAATCAAGCTGATCGGGGTCAGAGTTGGTGTCGATAAGTCCCACAACAGGAATGCCATTGCGTTTCGCCTCGATTAATGAGTTTCGCTCTTTTTTGCTATCAACGAGAAAAAGTAAATCTGGTCTTTTGGCGAGAGTAAGAAGTCCCCCATAAAATCGCTCTAAACGCATAAGTTGTTTATCAAGTGCATTTCGTTCGTGCTTTACGAATTTATCCCACTCACCATTTTCTTTTTGATCTTTAAGTGTTTGTAGTTTTTTTACATTTTTAATAATGGTTTCAAAATTAGTGAGAAGGCCGGACTGCCATTTATTGGTAACATAGGGAATGCCATACTGACGACAGAGATCGCCTGCATATTGATTAGCGATTTTTTTTGTGGCAACAACCAATAGTACTTTTCCTTCTTTTGCTTGTGAGGCAAGAAAGGTTTTTGCGTTTTGCAAGGTTCCGACAGTTTTAGTAAGATCAATAATTGAGACGCCGTTTACAATTTGATATACATATTTGCGCGCCTTTGGATGGAGACGGTTTTTTTTGTGACCAAGATGGGCACCGATATCAAATAATTCACGAACATCTTTTTCAACTTGGCTTGCGGAGGCTGTATTCATAGGTAAATTTTATCAGGCAAAGCCTTATTTTGCAAGGAGGGTGTGAAGGAATTTTCGAAACTCACCGTTTATCTCTGGGTGTTCGAGGGCAAGCTCTACTACTGTTTTCATATACTCAAGCTTATCGCCAGTGTCATAATAGCGCCCATTCTCAATCTCGACTGCGTAGAGGGGGATGCCATCCTGTTTGAGCAAATTAATTGCGTCGACCAACCAAATTTCACCGCTTTTACCTGGGGAAACACGACGAAGTGCGTGAAAAATTTCAGGAGGAAGAATATAGGCGCCATGGGTGGCAATATTTGAAGGAGCCTCGTCAGGCTCAGGTTTTTCAATAATTTGTTTGATTTTAAATACTTTATCTTCGCCAGCAACGGGCTCAATATCCGCAATTCCATAGCGTTTGAGATCTTCTTTTTTTTCAATGCGAACACCAGAAATTACAATGCCGCCGTATTTTTCATAGACTTTAATCATCTGGGAAAGCCGGGGAGGTTTTGAGTAAATAAACTCATCCCCCCATAGCACCGCAAACGGTTCATTTTCAATAATAGATTCTGCGGCGAGTATGGGAGTACCATTGCCATAGGGTCCTTTTTGACGGACATAAATAAAATTGGCCATCTCCGAGATTTTTTTTGTGAGTTCTAAAAGTTGCAGTTTATTACCCTGCATAAGATTCTTGATCAAGTCCTCATCTGGTGCATCAAAGTGATCTTCAATTGCCCGTTTGTTTGCGCCCGTTACTATCACAATATTTTTTATGCCCGATTGTACGGCCTCCTCAACCACATACTGAATCACCGGCTTATCAACAATTGGTAGCATCTCCTTAGGCATTGCCTTCGTTTGGGGAAGAAATCGAGTACCAAAACCAGCAGCTGGAATTACGACTTTAGATATGTTCATAGTTATTCAAATTTTACTGAAACGCGTTGATTTAATTGCACGGAGTTATCAACTGTCGCGCTCATTTCCGCAACTCCTTTTGTGGGGGAAGTTAGAGTAAATACTCCCTTTCCCTCTGCGTCTGAAACGACCGTTGAAGGGGAGATTGCGCCGAGTGAGCTCGTGAGTGCTATGGTTTTATTGGGAATTGGTCGGCCTCCCGTGGAGCGTGCAAATACGGTAATAGTTGTTTTTTCTTTACCGTCTGCTGCAACTTTAAGAGGCCAGGCAAGGATGAGTGAGTTGGCTGCGGACGGGATACTTTCTTCTTTTGCACGGGTAAGCTGGGTGAGAGGCTTATTAAAAACTACAATGCTGGTAAACGTTGCAAATGCAACAAAAAATAATGCCAGGAGTGTGATGAGTTTGCGATCCATGTACCCAATTTTAACGATTCCCTATATAATAGTCAAATAGTTTTTCTCGCGTAGTACCGCGATAATCTTTTCATGAATTGCCTGCTTACTTAAAAGTTGTCCGTTTTCAACACACTCAATTTTCACCCAATGCTTGTGTTTTTCTGCCAAAGAAAGATACATTGTCTCAACTGACGCGCGGTACTGCTCGTCTGTTTCATGAATATCTTTTTTCCCCTCCAAATATTTTCCATCACCCCGTTTTGCGATGAGCGTTGCTCCTATTTGCCAAGGCACATAGAGGTAGATGACGAGATCTTCCTTTGGTATCTTGTGCACTTTGTACTCAAGCTCATATATCCACGTAATAAATGTTTCTCGCTCGGCCTCAGTTTTAAATTTTGCACCCTGATGCGCCATATTTGAGGTGGCATAGCGATTGGCGATAATGAGGCCGCCGTTATTCAGGAAATTTTCCATCTGTTCTTTTACTGAGGCGCGGTCAAGCGCATACGCGAGAGAGGCTAGATAGGGCGAGACCTGATCAATACTGCCGAATTCGCCCCGCAAAAATTTCGCAACAGTTTTTCCGTGAAATGAGGGATAATATTGGGGAAAATCCATGTACTTAACCGCGATTTTTTGTTTTTTTAAATACTCAATGAGAAGTGAGGTCTGAGTACTTTTCCCCGATCCATCCCCGCCTTCCATCACGATAAGCCGGCCTCGTTTTTTCTGTAACGTGAGGACGTGTTTGAGAAAATTCTGAATGCTAAACGAAAGACTTTCATCATTATAAAATTCAATGAATAAATTTTCTGATGGATTGCCGGCAATCATAGGAGAGAGTTTGTCCTCAACTCCTTGAAATTTTGGATCCTGCATGAGAGCAAGTACTGGCTTGTTTTTTTGAAGCGCAAAGGCGATCTCGGCACCGACACCCAGTGAGGGTTTTGAAACTTCTGCCACTACACAGTCGGCCTCAGAAATAAGTCGCTGTTCTCGGTTAAAAATTTCAGTTTTTGAAATTTTTTTATCTTCAGAAAGTTTTACACTGTCTGCAACCTGTTCGCCAGAAATAATCGTAACGTTATTCTGTTTGAGGAGCGAGATAATGGATTTATAGAGATCATGTAACTCACCGTTAAAGGAAGTTGCGGCAGTGAAATACACTTTAATCATACTGTTAATAATACTATATTTTCACCGTGTCGCCTTTTTTTACTACATTTCCTAAGATTAATTTGGATAAAGCGTCTTCCACCTCTTTTCGGATGCGGCGTTCCATATCGCGGGCACCGAATGCGGGATTGTAGTTGATAGCTGAGATTTTTTGCATGGTGCCGTCGCTCAGTTGTAACGTGATGTTGTATACCTGCGAAAGTTCTTTCACAAGAGAGGAGAGTATTCTAGATTGCATATCGGCCATTGCTTGAGCGTCAAACTTATGGTAGAGTACTACCCCATCGAACCGATTTAAAAACTCAGCGGCAAAAATACGCTCACTGATAAGAGTGTTTATGAGCTGTTCTGAATCAGGATCCGGTTGATTATAGAGATAATTTGATCCTGCGTTTGAAGTCGCAATTATTATGAGATTTTTGCAATCAATTTGTTGGCCAAGATTATCGGTAAAATACCCCTCGTCCAAAACTGAGAGAAAAATATGCAACAAATTACTATCTGCTTTTTCAATCTCATCCAAAAGGAGAACGGCGTATGGTTTTTCTCGGAGTGCGATACTCAATAAGCCCGGATCGTTATGTTCTGGCGAACCAATAAGGCGTGGAATGTCGGATTTTGATTGGTAGTTTGACATATCAAAACGGATAAGATCTTTTTGTGTACCAAAAAAGATTTCAGCCAATGCTTTTGCAGTCTCTGTTTTCCCTATTCCTGTTGATCCGAGAAGGAGCACACTTGCGAATGGTTTTCTCCTCTTTTCTCGCAGTAAGAATGATTTTCTTAAAATTGAAGCAATTTCTTGGATGGCATCATGTTGATGTATTATTCGTTTTTCAAGCAAGCTTTCAAGATTGATAAGCGTATGCTTCATTGCATCGGTAAGATGAATTGTGATGTGAGTTTTTTCCTCAAGTACCGTGTCTATAACTTCGGGGAGTACTACGTTTTTTTTGAGAACTTGTCGAGTGTATATACACGCCTCCTCCAGCAACTGCATTGCTTTTTCCGGGAATGGAATAGTGGTTATGTAGTAGTTACTTTTTTCAATGAGGCACTGCAATGTTTCATAGGGAAGGGTCAACTGGTTTCTGGTTTCAAAAAAATCAAATCTATCAAGAAGAATTTGTAACGCGGCGTTGGGTGAAACTTCAGACACCTCAACTTTGGTAAAAATAGTTTTTAGTCGTTCTTTTTGATAAAAAATCTGTTCATAGTGGTAGGGTTCAGTTACCCCAATAAACTGTATTTGTGATGAAGCCGCGAATTTTTCAATGGAAGCGGATAGATCAACATAGGGAGAAATAGAAGAGATGTATTTATGCATATCATCTATAAAAATGATTACATTTTTTGCAGAAACGGCCTCGCTACACAGGGTATCGAGAAAATCCTCTCGTTGTTTTTGATCAGTATATGTTGAGAGAATTTTTTCCATATGTAATTTCAGTACACGTTTATAAATAAGTACGGTATTCGTTTGTCCCTCATAAATTTTTTTAGAAAACGCGTCAATAATAGTATGTTTTCCAATACCTTCATCGCCAACCACAATAACGTTTGCTTCGTTGGACTTTGATAGGATACGCTCTATAAAGCCAATCTCCTGTTGTCTGCCAACTATTGCTTGTAATCGCGCCTGATATGCAGGTGTCGTAAGGTCATCGCAGTACGAGTCAAGGTTTGGCGTATACCCAACAGCCCAATCCCGAGCTAGGGGCGGAATTATCATGAGATTTTCCTTCGTCCACCAGCGAGAATGTGCTGTTTTTCGGGCGTCATATTGAGTAAACCACCTCTCGACAGCGGACATATTGAGAGGATTTAAAAGGTGAGCTGCGATAAATTTTTCTTTCCTCTTTTCCCTTTTTTTATCCTCTGGTAAATCAAATAGTGTCATCACCCACTCTATAGGGAAAAATAGAGTATAAAGAACAACTATGAACGGAAGAAGAACGATGAGAAGAATTTGGAGTAGCACATAAAATATGAGTAGCCCAGATCGCATCAGAAAACCCATCGTACGGGATATAAGGTTAAAACTTAATGCATCGGCCCATCGTTGAAGAGAAAATCCTGGTTGTTTTGTTTGAGGGTTGGAAATATTTTTCCACGGCGAAAGGAGTGTTTTTAGTAAAGGTATGACCGAAAAGAAATAGGGAAGAAAGCAAAAAATGTTGATAATCGCTTCCAAAAAATTACTTACTCTTCTTTGCATAAGTAATTTCATTATACATACAATACGCACACTACATATTTATTACAAAAATTTGACGCATATTTTTAATAACATAATTAAAATTTAGGCCGTTGGGATAGTCTTTTAAGTTAATTTATCCAAATGCCTCTTGACAAATGTATGTTATGGCTTACTATTAGTTTTGTACATAAAATTTATGCATCAATTTTTAGATTTACATCTACCACTTCTCCACTACATTCCGCGCACAAAAGAGAACCATTTTTTTTATAGAAATGGTTTATCGAAATTAATTCCGCGCCTTACGGTGAAAGTTCATTCAGATCTTGAAAAATGTGAAGAGTTATGGGAAGAGTTTAGTCCTCACAAGTCGCTTTTTGATTTGTGGGAGTTTCGTATGGCATGGCATAGTGGATATGGATTCACGCCGTTTTTTTATACAATTTACGAGCGTCAAAAGCCTCTAGGGATGTTGCCTCTGTGGTTTAGTCCCTATCGTAAAAAATATTTATGGTTTGGGAGTGACTGGATGGAGGACAATAGTTTCTTTGTAAAAGAAGAGAAATTAATTGATCTTCTCTATCAGATTGCACCAAATAATATGCTTCTTAACTGCATTACTGTACCTGAACGGTGGAAGCATAAAAAACTATATTCCTCATTTATTCAAGATGACGCGAAAAATATAAAAGATATTTCGCGCGTTTCAACAATGGATGATCTACTCCAAACATTTGAAAAAAAGGATCGCTATAATCTGCGCTCAGATTACAATCGCATTGACGATATGAATCCGCGTGTCGTAATCACCAAGCGGAAAAGCTTAAAAAAACTAAACATGATGATTAAGATGAATATTAAACGATTTAGCAAAGATCCAACAGACGAGAGTGATTTGGTTGACGCAGATCGAAGATTAACCTATGAATATATGGTGCGAAACGCGAAGTCTTACCAGGTACGATTTATTGAAACGTATATTCAACAACACTTGGCCGCAATTGATTTCATCATCACCTACAAAGATACGTATTACACAATGAAGGGTGGAAATGATATCAATCGGTTTAAGGGAATTGGAAATTTTATGGTATACACGGAATTTGAAGACGCAATTGAAGATGGGTACTCTACGGTTGATTGTTTGCAGATGGACAATGGTTGGAAGCACCGTTTCTTTGACCAACGGCAAGTTTATTCCTTGGAAAAATGATATACGTCCCGAGGTGTTATTATTTTTAGATTGTTAGAGTAGTCTATTCGAAACCGCGGCGATTGATTTAGGCTCTACATACCTAGAAGAGGGACAATGTCGTAGGCAACCTCTTCATAGGGATGGACTTTCTTCATAGCGGCAATTACTTTTTTGTACATTTTTTTAAGACAGATAGTCTCAATTCGCTCTTCAGCTACTGTCGCAAGCTTTCCGACGGCACCAATCGATGGATGCGCTCCATTGAGAGGTAGGAATCTCCCCGTGCCTTTTATTGTGAAGGTGCAGTGGGAGTAGTTTCCTATTTTCCCGGCGCCGGCATCCCCCAGTACTTTTCGAATAATATCTGCATGAGATTCTGGTACAAATACAATAATTTTTATGTATTCTATATTTTTCATACTCTACTTCTGTTCCTTTTTAATATATTTTCTCAATATATCAACTTTTTGCAACAGAGACTGAATTTCCTTGTATTCTTTTGGAGAATACTCATGGTCCACTTTGTGTGGTTTATTCATTCTAGGTGGACAATTCGAACGGTGGTTTGGAACCCCGTATTCGAAAGTTTCCTCCGATTATATCAAAAATTAAAGGATCTTAGACCTACCTATTCTAAGACAAAATTTGCTTGTGTTGTGTCAGTGTAGGGAAGTTCAATCATTCCAGAAATGTAACAAAATAACTCGATGAGCTTTTGAGGGTGTATAGAAAGCTGATCATGTATACTAAGATCTTGAATAATTCCTGCTAAAACGCGGGCCGCTTCTTCACGAAGTGTTCGGCCACTTAAAACTCCAGGACTATACAATCCTGCAGCATATTTTTCAAGATTCACGTCTCCGCTATCAGCATTCGTTATGACGATAACTGTTGTATCTTTCCGTGCAATAATATCGGCGATTTTTGTTTTCCATTCATCGTCTGCGTTACCAGCGCCTTTTGCTTTTATGACAAACGCTCTTTTTCCGTCCTCATAATGCCGATCCAAAATAGAAGGATCATTTACGACAGTTTCTGAAGCAACAGTATCTAAGGCTTCTTGCAATCTATTAATAGTTGTACTGTTTTGCAAATAAATATCTGAAAAGTTGGGAAGCAATGAAAAATATGAGAATCGATTTTTCATTGCAGTATACAGAGGATGTATAAAGACAATTCCATTTTGTATGGTAAGAATTGGTCCTGAATTCGGCGCGTAAATTTTACCATCTGCTCTTAATTTTGCAGATCCAAGTCCTGGAAGAACTTGCGTAATAATCTCTCCCTCATTGGTAATTGTGGAAGAAATTGTATAAACTCCGCCAGGTAAGAGTTTTTCTAACATCACATAAATCCCAGACGTTATATTGGAAATTGCGTCCGAGTTTTCTTCATATCCTGATTCTGCAGCACCAGCAATAACAATTTTTTTGCCGGAGGAAACAAGTTTTTGTGAAAGAATAATTGCTTCAAGAGTCGCTTTGTCTACGAGCGTATCGGTTCCTTGCGATCTCAGTATATTGTTGATAATTTCTAATGCGTTATTATCATAGACTATTGATGCAACAAAATGTCTATTCCGTTCTTGTGCCGAATCAAAACTGCTGATGCGACTTGCGGATCTCACTTTCGATTCAATCCATGGTATTTGAGCAACTTGTATTAAT
>JGI1358J11329_10001957_pt1 | contig 16445 bp, 24 predicted proteins | sample Subgroupgradi54m_FD_11329 | JGI IMG/M metagenome (IMG submission 11329)
GCAAGAGTGAACCCACTTCACTTTTTTATTTGAAATATTTTTAATATTTGGAAATAATAAGGGACAATTGGGCCTTATCGTGAAACTTCGCAGCTTCCCATCGATATTTTATTCATTTTTTAGCAGAAAAATGCTAAAGTACAAGCAATGAAAATCTCTGATATCGTACTACAGATAGATGAACGCAAGGACAACCCCTTGCGTGGAGAAGCCCGTCTTGTGAAGAATTCGGAATTTGGAAGCGAAGAACTGGAAAGAATCATCGCCGCCATGACTCGTGCGCTTTCTCGTGAAGAAGACGGAGTAGCGATTGCTGCTCCGCAGATTGGTCTCCCTCTTTCTTTATTTGTAATTGCAGAAAAAGCGTATCCTGAAGATGCGAAATGGAAACCGCTTGTGTTTATCAATCCACGCATCACGAAAGCTTCTAAAAAAATGGAAGAGATGCAGGAAGGATGCCTCTCGGTCAGATGGATATATGGCAAGACCGACAGAGCAATATCAGTGACACTTGAAGCATATGACTTCAATGGCAATAAATTTACCTACGGAGCAAGCGGACTTATCGCCCAGATTTTCCAACATGAGACAGACCATCTGCATGGCATACTCTTCATCGATCACGGACATGATTTTGAAGAATTAACGGAAGAGGAAGCAAAAGCGAATATGAAAAAATAAATGGCGCGACCCTGATTTTCATCTAGTGTCGCGCCACAGCCTAGAAACGACCAGAAGTAGCGAAGAAGAACTCCTCTTCAGTCATCATTCCGAGAGGGCACCTGGGTGGAAGAGTGGGTCTATTGATTTTTTTCGCTTCACCGATCGCCTTGGATGACGAAACCATGGGCTCCTTGATTTGTACGCTTTGCCAGAGGTGAAGCATCTCGCTCAACGTTGCTCGCCAACGCAGTCGGCGAAAGCGTTTGTTGTCCACTTCCACCAAAGGAGTACTTCTCTGAGCTTGTCTTTTCTGTCCACGTGATGGCATGACCATCTCCTTTCCTTCACCATGAAGGGTCGACTCAATACTACTATGTTTAAAGTTTCGGTCAACCTTAAAATCTGCTATTCTCTTTAATATGAATCCTCCAATCAAATACGCATTCTTCGGCACTGGACCGCTTGCGGAAAGTGTACTTGCAGCGCTTGTGCGTGCTGGATATACCCCAAGCTATGTAATAACCAAACCAGATGCTCCACAAGGTCGCAATATGCACATGACCGCACCTCATATAAAAACCTGGGCAGAAATGAAAGGTATCCCCGTCCTTCAGCCAGAGAAATTGGATTCTGAATTTACTGATACGCTTATGGCTGATAACTGGCAATTATTTATAGTTGCAAGCTATGGAAAAATAATTCCAGAACATATTTTACATATTCCAAAGCATGGAGTCTTAAATGTGCATCCGTCACTTCTTCCTTTATACCGCGGCGCTTCCCCTATCGAATCTGTACTTCTTGATGGTCATATGACTACCGGCGTATCAATTATGAAATTAGATGCTGAAATGGATCATGGACCGATACTTGTGCAGAATGCATTTATGATCAATTTAGAATCTACATCCGGTATGCTTGAAGTGGAATGCGGACAAGTTGGAGGCGAACTTTTGACACAAGTGCTGCCATCGTACTTAGATGGATCGCTCATTCCGAAAGAACAAGATCACAGCAAAGCAACTCATTGCAAGAAAATAGAAAAGAATGTGGGAGAAATTAAGCTTACTGATAATGCGGGTGAAGTGCAGAGAAAGTTCCGTGCACTTACCCCATGGCCAGGACTTTATTTTTTCATCGAACATAAAGGCAAACAGATGCGGATAAAAGTCACTTCAGTTAATTTATTAGAGACTGCTGACACTGCGGATGAAATAATTCAAAAAGTAGTTCCCGAAGGGAAGCATGAGATTTCTTGGGATGATTTTAAGAGAGGATATTTGCAGAATTGATATAACGTGTATTTAAGAATAGAATGGTAGTGGAATAATCCATTCTGAAAACATGGGAGACCGTCATGCCTATGTGCTATTACTGCGAAGCAGATTTCGGTAAACATGAAGTTAATTTGGTCACTTGTAACAACATAAGTGAAAAAATACATTCTTGCAAAAATTGTCTAGAAGCAATGGAGGTTTTCTGTGACAAGCACCAAATGCCACATATACTTCGTGAACACCCAACAGAAGGAGAACACGAGGTAAGATACACATCAGCGTGTACCTTCTGTGCACGAGAGAGAATGCTCGCCATTGACGCTGAAGCGCTGCTGGGGTTCACACTGTTCATCGAGAAAGTGAATCCAGTCTACATACAAAATTCGGTTGGTCACCCCTTATCTAAACCTGGCGGATCTGAAGAGGAGCGCTGTAACCTTATGCACTCGCTCATGATTCGGGCGATTCTGGAAGAACTAACCTTAGAAACTATTATTGCAGGCCTCATGCCAGGACGCGTCGAAGCTACACTGCAATAATCCCTCAAACCGCCCTCACCGGCGGATTTTTTATTCTTAAATTCAAAAGCGCGACCTTCGGTCGCGTTTTTGAATTTCTATCACCTACCACCAAAAAAACTATTTCAACGTCACTGATTTCACTACCACCTCCTCCACTGGTCTATCAGCTTGTCCTGGAAGTTCTGTCTTCACATTTTGAATCTTAAGTGCGATATCTATGCCTTTTGTCACATGACCGAAGACCGTGTAACTTGGTGGAAGTCCTACGCTTGGACTTGCAGTTACGATGAAGAATTGGCTGCCATTAGTATTTGGACCAGCGTTTGCCATCGCCACTGTACCTTGCGTGTACTTTTCATTTCCTTTCAGTTCATCTGCAAACTTGTATCCTGGCCCTCCAGTGCCCCATACGTCTTTCTTAGATAAATCCTTAGAAAGAGGATCGCCTGTTTGAATCATGAAGTCCTTGATCACGCGATGAAATCGCACTCCATCATAAAATTTAGTAGACGCGAGCGTCACGAAATTAATCACCGTATTTGGTGCATTCTTATCGTCAAACGCTATTTCTATATCTCCCATATTAGTGTGGAGAGTAGCTCCGTGTACCGACATTGGTTTTGTTGAAGTTGAGTTCATAGTAGTTGTTGCAACAGCGACCAGTATACCATTCCCTACATTTGCTTTTACAGTATTACCTTTTGTTGTCGTTGTGCCATTATTTGCGTTCAAAGGATCATACGTTAATACCTGATTTGTGGTTGTAGCAGTAATAGTTTTACTACTTCTTAAATAATACGCAACACCAGCGAGCAATACTATGAGTAATGCGATCACTATGTAAGTCATCTTTGAGTCGTTATACATATGTGCTAAAAATTAATCGTTTTGTAATCGTAGCAATTTCTTTAGGCGATGCGCTCCTCGCTTAAACAAAGATATTTGCTTATCCTTGTGTTCAGTAAATTCCCGTGCCAAGATATCTCGTACTTCATCTACCGCAGCATAAAGATCGTTTCCTACTGCTTTTGCTGTAAATGGTTTTCCTTTTCTGTGTGCATGCACTTCCACTTGAAATACATCCCCATGAGTATGATGTGCAGTCGTTTTGGAAAGCTCTACAGCCAAATGCATCGTGGTATCACCATATGATACATATTTTTTAAGTGCTCCTAATCGCTCATTCACATACTCCCTCATTGCATCCGTAATCTCGATATGAACCCCGGTTATTGTGATATGCATATCTATAATTATTATTTATAATTTATATATTTGGTGAACTTCTTTGTTACAACATCAGATTTTCATTCGCCGTACTTCTTTGTACGTCTCAATCACAATCTTCGGTGTGCCTCGAATTTCAGCCAAATATAAAAATTCTATCCTTGTGCTATACCCTTAGTATATCAAATAGTGACGGAGTGCTAAAGCTTTTCTTACAAACAAGCTAAAATGCAGGGTTGCTATATGAGCTCTAATTTTGTATTATGTACAGCACATTCTTCTTGTACATCCCTCCTAAGAGGGGTTCCAAGAGTTTGGGTTATAACACTATATTCTCCGGTAGCTCAGTGGTAGAGCAAATGACTGTTAATCATTTGGTCGTAGGTTCGATCCCTACCCGGAGAGCAAAATAACAAAAGCTAGACTTCAGGTCTAGCTTTTGTTATTTCTAGCTCTGCTTGTATTGGGATCGAACCGTAGGCGACCCGATTTTTTAAGTTGTATTCAACTTCTTAAAATCGGTAGTCTCGACCAAAGGGAGAGGCGATCCCTACCCAATAATTTTTTGACGAAAAAAGTTTACTGAGGAAGATTCCCTACCCTGGATTTCTTGCGTCGATAGAAAACTATTCGTGACCGATCCCTATCTGCGAAACAGCGAAAGGATTCCAAGGTAGTGAACCCTGACGAAATATTGACTGTGTAAATAATATATTATAGTCTTATTCTGAACCAACCTCAGAGAGGAAGCACAAAATGAACACGCGTGCAATAATATTCCTGTTGCTCGGAGTAATCGTTTTCCAACAAATCATTAGGTGGATTTCCAGAAATACTCACCGTCATCAATGTCCAAACTGTAGACTTGTATGGAGACATAGAAATAACAATCGAAACAACGAGACAGCTCATACTTGCCCTCGTTGCATCATTGGTCAAAGTTGGTACCACTATTTATAATTAAAACACCAACTTTTGACTTCCCTTGATACGCGACATAATCCCACCGATCGCCACCGCGTTCGGTGGCTTTTTTATTTGTGACGACAAAAATATAATTATCGGAGATATTCCCACCCGGAAATCCACGTTTTCATTATAGTTGTATAGTAAAAGCATTTGGAGTAGTATTGCGATGAACGCCCCTTGATGAGAACTCCTTTGAAAGGAACCTCTAAATGAACACCAAACGTGTAGTGAAACTTGGACAGAAAGTCTTTGTACTTTCAGCTACTGGTGAAGAAGTAGTACGAAGCATGATTGGAGAAGTACGTACCGGAGATGAGTTCAACCAGTTCAAGATTCGGTACAAACTTTTGAATGGCTACGATGGGCCGCACCACTGGTTCACATTTAAAGAGGCTCTTGCCGCAGCACAAGACCGAATCAATGCACATGCAACATCTCTACGAAAGCAACTGGCTGCACTTCGCCAGAAGTCCAAACAATTGGATACAGAGGAAGCCAGGCAGGCGGTAATGGAAACCCCCTACAAGGTCATCAATCTAGATAGCAACTACGATGGCCCCCGGCGTGCACAAACACTGAAGAAGATTGCCGTGCCGAGCGAATACCCTGAACCCGGTACTAGTGTGTACGTGGTCATAACACCACAAGTAAGGTTGAAATTTGAGCAAAGTGAGTTCTACTACCGACATTTTCCATTCTTCGTACTCGAGACAGTGGTCAGGAGTGTCTGCTTCTCACCGGACGGAAAAGTAAACATCGACTTCGAGACACCTTTCATGGTGGATAAATACTTTATGTCACGCAAGGAAGCGGATTCCGAGATTGCAAGCTACCGTAAACCAGGCACGGCCGAGGCAATCAACTTTGTTTCTCATCAGAAAGAACGAGATGAGATCGACAGCATCCCAGACCTGCCGTTCTGACCTGACCAGAAAGCCTTTGGCCTTTCGAAAGCCATTCCATCCCAATTCGGGGTGGTTTTTTTATTTGTGACTACAAAAAATATCTATACCGAATCCCTATCCAAAAACTATTGACAAACACAATTATACATGACATAATGGTTTTTTATCGGCTCTTTACTTTCGTAATCAACTCAGGAGATCGTGTCATGTTGGATATTTTATTGACCCATTCCATCGCACGCCGTGAAAACAAGCCTCCCTTTTTCTTTAGTCGCTTCAATTTTGAGAGCATGAAGGAGCGGGGCAATACTCACTACTGCTGTGCCTGCCTTGCTCGTGCTGGCTTCAAGATCGATGTAGACGGTAAGCCGACCAACGTTAGCCCCGAGGATGGTAAATACGTACAAAATCACCATGATGACACACACGCCCCCTACACCATCGGCAACGCTGACAAGTACAGCAATCCGTGGGACTGGCTTGAAGGTGAGATCAAACCGGATTTTCCGCACCTCATCATCATCCCAAGTCTGCCTTAATACCGCCAAGCAAGAATTCGCTTCGGCGGTTTCTTGTTTTTATTAGTACTTTCTTCAATAACATCTTACTGGACCTCATCCCCGACCCGAAACAGAGAATACTTATACACTACTATTTATATACATACCTTTATATACTATATATTGTATCTTATACCATCGCACATTATACGTCTTATAAATAATAAATTATGAATCTTACTTCTAAAGTAAACAGTTTGAAAGGTATCGCTTTACTTACAAACCTTGCTTGTACCAGGAATTGTTTCTGCACAAGTTATACCACTCTTGGATACAAATATTTCAAGTGCTTCTAGCACGCCAGATGTTTCAGGTCTCATATGTTACGATTTTAATCGTAACCTACACCTAGGTAGTACTGGAGAGGCAGTCAGAATGCTTCAATATGTATTAATAACAAAAGAAAAGGCAAGCATAAATGCATCATCCTACGGCGTCTTTGATACTTCCACAGTAGCCGCGGTGAATAATTTCCAAACCAAATATCCAGAAATAAGTTCCAAGCTACATAATGGTCAGACCACAGGAAATGTAGGTCCGCTAGTACGGGCAAAATTAAAGGCATTATATGGCTGTCAGAATATGGTTGCTTCAACCACAGCTGTAACTTCAGACTATTCTGGATTAGTACTTACTGTACCTACCATCTCTCTAGATAATACAGGTGTCACTGCTAACTTCTGTAATAAAGGTACGACAACTATTAGCGTTGCTCCTTTTAGAATTAGATTAAATGGAATAAACCGTGATTTCGACATTGCAAGAGCACGCACTGCGGGTAATTGTGATATGGAAACATTTCCTTACTCTACATGGGGGCTCACGTATGATCCTACTGTTACCTATACTGCTGTTGCTCTCATAGATCCAAACAACATGTATAAAAAGAATCTGATTCAATTCCCAACAAATGGTACAGCAACCCTTAATAGTTATGCCATTAATGGAGCTCACCTTTCAGTAAGAAGTATTATTCTAAAATCTGCAGGTGTCCAGGCGACATTTTGTAACTTAGGTACTACGAACGTCACGTCATTCCCGGTCAGAGTTAGTGTAAATGGCACACCAAAGGATTTCGATATTTCTGGCGCATATAACTCAGGAAAATGTACCCCTATGACATGGCCATTTAGTACATGGAATACTGCGTATGCCGCAAGCACAACCTACACAGTAAACGTACAGGTAGATCCAAATAACATCATTCAGGAGATTAATGAATTTGATAACGCAGCCACAGTAGTAGGCATGCCGTAATAGTTTTTCTGCAATTAAGAAAACCAGCCGAAAGGCTGGTTTTCTTTTCTTATATCAAGTAATAATTCCCCTTATGTGCACGTCATCATTCTCATGAAAAAGTATTACGTTGGCTCTTCTGTGTTATTTATAATCGTTGCGATTGTAGCATTACTATCTCGAAATTTCGGTTGGTACAACTCATACTGGTACACCGACGTCATACTTCATTTTATTTCTGGTATAGCTTTTGGATTATTATGTATAGCACTCAACAGTAAAACTATTACATCTTCTCCTTTTGTATTTTTTATAAGCATTGTAAGTTTCGCAGTATTTGGAAGTGTGCTCTGGGAGTTTTGGGAATATGCTGGTTGGCATCTAACCCCATCTCATACGCAATTTTATATTCCACAATTAGCAGATACTTTATCAGATATTTTCTGTGGACTTATAGGTGGTGTGTGTAGTGGACTACTGTATTTAGTAAACACCAAACTTCGTATTTGACAAAAGTCCCCTAGTTGCTACTGTGTATCAGTACGCATATGTTTGCGCACACCAACCAAGGAGCCCCATCATGGGCTGCACATCTCATCAAGCAAACGTTTCCACGCCGCCGGCGCAACTGCTCAAGCATCTGGACAGCACGACCGCGCTTCTTTGCGGTCAAGCCCAGGCTCTGAAAGCTGCCGGCCGTCTCGACCTCCTGACGTCGGAAGTCGCGGCCTGGTTGCCCAACCACCAGGAATACGATACCGCGCGCGAAAAAGCGGAAGCGGCGGCCGAAACCAAGGTCACTGCGCCCACGCAGTAGTACCATCCAATCGGCCTCGGGTCCGCCACGGCGGGCCTTTTTTATTTTCAATATTTAGCATGAAAGATAAACTGCTCGTATGCGTTATATACTATTATGCAGATATTGTATTTGTGGTATGTATTAAAAAATAACTTTCATAGTATGCAAAAAATAACTCCGTTTTTATGGTTCAATGAGAATGCTGAAGAGGCAGTTAATTATTATGTTTCTACATTCAAAAATTCAAAAATAAAAAACACCACACGTTATGGAAAAGATGGCGCAGAAGTTTCTGGACAAAAAGAAGGAAGTGTCATGACTATTTCATTTGAAATCGAAGGACAGGAATTTAACGCGCTCAACGGCGGACTGGTATTTTCTTTTACACCAGCAATTTCATTTGTAGTCAGTTGCGAAACACAAGAAGAAGTTGATCATCTTTGGGAGAAATTATCTGCAGATCCGCAATCAGAACAATGCGGATGGCTTAAAGATAAATTCGGAGTATCATGGCAAATCATCCCTACTGCCTTACAGAAACTTATGAGCGATCCTGATCCAGTTAAAGCACGTCGTGTCATGAAGGCAATGCTCACTATGAAAAAGATAGACATCCAAACTTTGAAAAATGCATACGAAGGGCAGTAAGGTAACGATGTCATGCAAGACCGACCCGCTAGGGTCGGTCTTGCATACTACGCAGTAATTACTCGTAAGAAATCTTCTCCATGCCCCGTCATCTACAGTGATGACCCACTCAAAAGTATTGATGTATCATGTTTTTTGTGGTATTATGGGTTTACTGTACGGATGTTGGACATCCTTCAATATGTGAAGAATGCTCCACATCTACACGTTCAAATATTTGCTTCGGCAAATAATTTCTAACCTCGGTAACACAAGCATAACCATCTATGCTCGTCTTACAAGAAAACAAGTCCCGGAGTGGGAGGCCGGTTTTCTCAATAATCCACTAAGGTTCTTTCTTAGTAATCTAAATAACTTAATATGACAACGATTAAACGAACACAACGTTCTCTTTACGCATCTCAATCAATTAGCAAGCGCGCAGGATTGTTCACCCTTTTCGCCGCAGCACTAACTTTGGGAGCTAGTTCACAAGCGTTTGCATTTACACAACTTACTTCACAGCTAGACTTCGGTGCTCGAGGAACAGATGTAAGTAATTTACAGGAATTCCTCTCTGCATCTCCATCTATTTATCCTTCTGGGCTTATCACTGGATATTTCGGCTCAATGACGCGTGCTGGAGTTAAAGGTTTCCAAGCACAGTATGGGCTTGATCAAGTTGGTCGTGTAGGCCCGCTCACGCTTGCAAAGATAAACAGCATTATCGGGGGTGGGACAAACGTAAGTAACACAGGCCCTGCGGTATTTATGGCAAATCAACCAAGCGTGACCTCTACAACTGCATCATTTGGTTGGGTAACTACAAATGAAGCAGCACTTGGCCGTGTGTATTACAGCACGCTACCGCTACAGATGAACGAAGGAGATATCAACTCAGTTGGCTTCGCGATAACTTCCGGTCAAGCTGGACCATATGACGGCGTGGCACGAACAACTCAGTCTTCAACACTCACAGGACTACAGCCAAATACAACCTACTACTACACTATCGTTGCAACCGATCTTGCAGGAAATGTAAGTGTGATTGGTCCAAACAATACTTTCCGTACCAATGTTCAATAGATGAAAATCTAGAGAAAGAAGTTGTTTGAGAAAAGCCGCCCCTACGGGGCGGCTTTTCTTTGTGCTATTTTTGTAATATTTATATATCTATAATCGTCAGTTATCATGAACCGTGGGTAGTATACGGTTTTTGTGGCAACAACTATTCTAGTGGAGAAACCATGGAACTCATACTAAGGCTAGAAGATATCAATGAAAAATTCATCACTAGCCGACCTTTCAAGAACCCCACGGAAGCAATGCTCAAACCTGAAGCGCAAGAGGCTCTCAAACTCGTAGGAAAAGCTACCTACGTTGGCAATAATTGCCAAAAGGTTCTCTATGCAGCGAACCTGAAAGAACCATGTCCGGATGAGGAAAACAGCCAAAAAGACAAATAACCATTCCCTGCGCTCCGCCTCGGCGGGGTGTTTTTATTTTATACGCTCTCCTGATTTTCTTCATCCCCCATTTGCGTAAATTCATGAAGATTCACGCTTTGTTTCATTTTTTGCTGCTCATTAACCTTTTCTTCTTCCATTTTAGCAATGCTTTTCTTCGGAATGCCATCATCAAATGGCACCGTGAGCAACGCTTCTTTTACTTCCTGAAGAGAACCATACGACTGCTCAGGCAACGCCAAAAGTGCATCTAATATATTTTCTGGAACGTGATGCAGCTTGGCATAATTAACTATTTTTTTCTTTGGAACCGGGAAAGAAACTTCGTCCAAGTATTCTTCGACACGTTTTATCATAAGTATCTTCATACAGTATGATGACGAAAACAGCCTTTCTTTCTTACTTTTGTATACATACCCCTTATTTTGTAAGATTATTTAATCCGACAGATATTTTTAAGCGCAGCCACATCATCTTTTGTCAATGCTCCATTTTTACTTTGATTTAAATAATACATGATTGCATCCGGATTTGAATTGATGTGTGCCAGACCAAGTGCGTGACCGAATTCATGAGTAAGCACCCGTACCAGTTCTGCTTGCGTACCGTATTGATAAATATTAATTTCTCGTGTAAATGCTTTTTGTACGTACTCACCTTCATTAAATTGCTCGCCTAATGTGCTGCCTACGGTGTTATATTGTCGTACATTAATATTGTATTTAGTAATCGCCGCATTTAACTCCTCTACTGCGGCATTTGTCTGTGCCACTTCGACTTTAATGTCTGCTTGTTTTTGCGAGATGCTTACTTCTTTGTTTTGTAATGCACTTTTTTCTACTTGTAATTTTTTATACTCTTCTTCTGGCGCCCCTCCTTTATCATTCCAATACTGAACACTTTGATTATATGCTTTACTTTCTGCATAATACTCGTTGATACTCTTTTCCAGATTCTGCTTATCAAGATCCACCTGATTAGCCAGCGATTCATATATCGCTTTTAACCTAGCATACTCCCTTTTGCCTATATCTAGTTGAGATCCAACTTCACCTAATTTTTCGGTTGATTGCTGCCTGGTATCATAGACAAGATTTACTGAGATATCTGCTCCAGACGCCTCGAATTTAAATAATTCTTTACCAATTGCCTTCCCCCACAACGAAGAAGCTTCACCAATATCTTTTATAAATTGTTCTTTTGAAACATCAAAACGTGGATCAAGTGTCCCAAGAGAATACGTAACAGGAAACGTACATGGGATAGCAGTGAGCAAAAGGGTACGCACCTGAGGCTTGTAGAGTGGATATAAAAAGATAAGCGCCACTACTAGACTTATATATATAAGGTACGGAAGTCCACTTGATTTCTGTTCGTTTGCCATAGTGAAATACGTACTTCTATCGTACCATATTCGTACTAATCATCCACTCACTTTTTGTGATTCTTATAACAGAATCACCTTGTAACGTTTCTATTCCTGACACGTCATATAGGCATAGGCCAATAAAGTCCTACAGATTTTATGAGGCCAAGTATTATTAAAAGATAACTAAACATACTATCTATGCTTACGACCATCGCAATTATATTACTCGTACTTTGGTTACTTGGCTTCTTGGCATTCCCGGCAGTACTTGGAAGTTTCATTCATATCCTCCTTGTGATAGCCATTGTTCTCTTCCTAATTCGTGTTATTCAAGGGCGCAATCCTTTGCAATAATATCTACTAATGCATCAGAGGGCACAAGAAGAAAAAGCGCGACAGCTGCTTTTTCTTCTGGTGCTCTAGATTACTATTTGAAGCTACTAAGACATCATAGTATGATAGTAAGAGACTTGTCTTACTCTTATGAAATAATTATTCTATCGTACTACCAACCTTTATGAATTCCACAAGAAATAATCTCATTTTACTCATTTGCGCAGTGCTTGGCATTGGAGTGTTGTACTTACTATATTCCAAAGAAGATACTATTATTTCTTCTTTTGAAGAATGTAAAGCCGCAGGATATGCGATCATTGAAACATATCCTGAACAATGCAAAACTCCTGCTGGAGTAACCTTTGTACATGAAGTTCCAAAAGTTCCTCTACCCCCAACAAGTACAACTACACCGGTTACTACTGGCAAAGAAGATATCATTCGAGTCGACACCGTACACGCTAATCAGATTATACAAAGTCCGCTTACTGTATCCGGAAACGCCCGAGGACCCTGGTTCTTTGAAGCCAGTTTTCCTGTAGAATTACTAGACGCAAATGGCAAGACGATAGCTAGTAAAGCAGCCACCACGAATGGAAACTGGATGAGTGAAAACTTCGTACCATTTTCTGTGACTTTGCTCTTTGGAACTCCGGCAACTTCCGATGGGACACTTGTCCTACATAAGGATAATCCAAGTGGTGATCCGAAAAGAGACGACTCACTTCGTATCCCAGTACGATTCATGGCGGAATAATTCCGCCATGACAACTGTGTATATTTCACACTAAATAGAATAGTGTATTATTCTTCATTCTCTATCTTATAGGCTTCTAGTTCTTCTCCTAAGACTGTCATATCTTCTTCGCTTACCAGATCTTCTAAGCGAGGTAGGATCTTTTCCTCTTCTTCTTTCACATGGTGAAGCACGTTTTCCTTAAGCACAGTTATTTTTGTATCAAATTGCGGATCTTCTGGGACAAGTAATTTTATTTCTTCCAGCAATTGTTTGGCGACAGTATGCTCAGCGTACGCTTCCTCAATTAACTTAGCATCATCTCCCTCAAACACTTCTCGCAGTTTAGGGTAAAGAATTTCTTCTTCCATTCCAGCATGGACAGTGAGTGCATTCCCTATTTGAATAGCAATATCTTGTTTCTCTTCCAATTCTTCCTGTGCGCAGCTTTCATATTCTTCAAAAAGACTTTCCACGTTTCTATGGTCATCTTTAATAAATGTGATTGGATTAGGCATATACATTTTTGTTTATCTACTAATAATACTGCATTTCTAGAGACGATTTTCAATTAGGAAATATTACAAAAACCATTATACTTTTATCTATATAGTATGCTCGAACTTTTCTCTTCTCTTAGTATTGCGACTCATTTGACCACGATTGGCTATCTTGGAATACTCCTAATTATTTTTGCCGAATCAGGGCTTTTTTTTGGATTTTTCTTGCCAGGTGACAGTTTACTTTTTACAGCTGGACTGCTTGCCTCACAAGGCGTATTTAATATATATCTCCTTATACTGTGCATTGGATTTGCAGCTATTCTAGGCGATACTGTCGGATTTTGGTTTGGCCGTTATATAGGTCCACGCCTCTTTACTAAAGAAGATTCTTTTTTCTTTCATACCAAACACATAACACGCACTGCTCTTTTTTATAAAAAATATGGTCCGAAAGCAATTGTGCTCGGGAGATTCATACCAATTGTACGAACGTTTGTCCCGATACTTGCCGGCGTGGGCAATATGCGGTATCCACTATTTCTCACCTATAATATAATAGGTGGACTACTGTGGGGTGTCGGACTTACAACACTTGGATATGTGCTTGGTACTAAAATTAAAAATATCGACGCGTATCTCCTGCCAATTATACTTGGTATTATAATTCTTTCCCTCATTCCGATTATATTTGAATACTACATGTCGAAAAAAACTAGAGCATAATATCATCTGGTGGAGCAAGCTCTTCACCTAAAATATCTTCATCATCCAGCAGTTCCTCATCTCCAATTTTTTCTTCTTCTATTGGGTGAAGAATCCCCAATTCATGACTCACTTCAGCCGCATCATGATATTCACTATCAGGAAGCTCTTCTAAAGCCTCTTTGACTTCCGTAGGCGCGCTATTTTCCTTCGCAGCAAGGATGAGTCCTTCTTTGCGTACTGGATAATCTACACCTCGTAAATATGATTGTATTTCTATTGTGGTAATATTCTTCATAAAAAATATACTTACTTAATAAAAGAAGACTTGTACGATGACGGCAGCAAGCATACTTCCTTACATAAGGAACATCTGTGTGCATACTATGTACGCATTACTTTAATTTTGTTACGAATGAAAATTCTGGAGAGGTAGTCGAAGATCCACTAAAACTAAATGATACAATACGATAATAATAATGTGTTCCTGGATCAAGTTCAGAAAGCTCTATATCATGGCTTGTCATACCCCATGATGTAATCGAACTAGTAGACGCGCTTAAGACTACTGGAGTTGAAGAACTATAATACACTCTCGAAAATCCAGGCAAGGAACTGGACCATACAATATGTGCTGCTGTATCCCCTATTTCTGTTGCTGCAATAAGCGTAAGCCCTGGTGCTTGTGTGTCTCCGGTGACTGTCCCATGAATGGCTGCCAATAATGCATTACCTACAAGGCTTATTGAGGCAAGTTTTTCCCAAAAAACATTTCGCCATGAGTTCACATCTTTATAGATATCATATCGCGTGGTAGCATCTTTTTTCCTAGCTACAGATTTATCCTCGGTGGTATTGTTTGTAGTTTTTTCTTGTACCTGTGTATTCTCATCAACATTTAAAAAACGTCCACCAGTCTGCGTAGGGCTCGTACTACTTTCAATAGAAGTAGTACCCACTACATGAGGCGTCAAGAATTGATCGTCAGCTACTGAATGTTCTGATTCCGCGTAAAGCGCTTGCACACTTCCAATCGAAAGGGCAAGTAATATTCCTAGTTTTGCAATCATGATGGTGTTATTGTGAGTAATCATATATATGGTTTATGCGAATAATAAGTAATGCATTACGATGGTATCTATTCTAGAGTAAAGAATGGCGATATAGGCCTACACTAGTAGTTATCTAGAACCCTAATAACATCCAATAAGAATTCTTTACCGCACTGTTGTTTGTGGAATTGAAACAATACCGTGCACTCCTCCAGTTGTTGAAGCTTGTCCTAAAGCTTCAGTGGTAGTTCCTTTATTTACAGGCATATCTTTTGTTGAGGAAGTAGTAGTTGACTGTAGAGTAGTCGTGCTTGAACTTGTTGCGCGCAGATTCTTAAGGAGACTTGTCATGATGATATCTGTCGCACTCATGGCGGTTGCTTTTGCGGCAGAAGATGTAGCGGTAGTACCTGTTGCAATGCCTCCTAGTTGTGCGGTTGAAGTCGCTGCTGTTTTGGCATATAGTGTCGTACTTGCGGTTGCTGTAGCTTCATTCTTTTCATTTTTCTTTCCATCTTTCGTTTTTGAAAGTGTAGAACTAGCACTTGTAGTTGCATAAAGTGTGCTTATAAAGTTCGTGAATTTTTGCAATCCAGAAAGTTTTTGCTCCACTTTTCTATCGTCCTTCTCGGTGGTACTTGCAGTAGCGTTTGCTATGCGCAGACTACTTGCTTTCTTTCCTTCTTCTTTCATTGCAGATTTACTTGCGACTATAGCCATAGTAGAAGAAGTAGCATTGGTTGCATCATTTATTTTAGCTACCTCAAGCGTGGTCGTAGTAGAACTTGCCTGGATCAAGGTGCTTAATGCTTCTTGTTCTACTTTTACACTAGCAATGAATGAAGCATTAATGGAACTTGCTTCTTTCGTGAACCCTTGTTTTCGTAGTTCTACTAATTGCTTCTCAAGATTAGTCGTATGCGTTTCGAATTGAGTTGCAAGTGCTTGGCTTTCAGTCACATTTAATTTATTTGCACCCAAGAGTACATGAGCCTCCTCCAAGCGTCTTGTCGCAAACGTAGCTTCCAATACTGCCTTCGCTTCCGGTGTACGTGTAGCGAGAAACTGCAGTTTTTCATTGACATTAATTTTTACTGGATATAAGATGTCCCCCGGCAATGCAATTTGGGCCATGACTCCAGTAGTGCCTAAAAGAGCAGTAGTAATCAAAAGTGAGGACAAGACACGAGAACGTGCGAAGCTTACATTTGAATAGTATTCGATGAGAGAACGTACCCCTCCTGTAGTGTATAGACGGGAAGGTACTTGGTTTCTTACTAGTTTAGTATGAGGCGCATCAAATACACGGCCAAGAAGTGACACTTTTTCATCTTGAGAAAGCGAGAATTGTTTTGCGTTATTAAAAATGGTATCAATATCTTTGTTATTCATGGTGAACATTCTATTCTGGATTTGGAAACGTGTGTTTCATATTTTTTCTTAGAAGTGCCATACCGCGATGTATGCGGACAGAAACAACATTCTCAGAAAGTTTTA
>JGI1358J11329_10001958_pt1 | contig 16423 bp, 17 predicted proteins | sample Subgroupgradi54m_FD_11329 | JGI IMG/M metagenome (IMG submission 11329)
ACAGGCAAGTTGATCGAGGGCGACGTCTCGGCCCAAACCCGCCGAGTCCTGGAGAACTTGAAGGCCGTCCTGGAGGCCGGCGGCAGCTCACTCGACCAAGTGATCAAAGCCACCGTCTACCTGACCGATCTCTCCACCTTCTCCAAGATGAACGAGGTCTACGCCGAATATCTGGGGCGCGTCAAGCCGGCCCGCTCCACAGTCGGCGTGGCCACCCTTCCACTGGGCGCCAGCGTCGAAATCGATCTGGTTGCAGTCTTATCGTAACGCCTCGGTCGTCCAATTCATCACTTCCTCTCACTCTACAGCCGACGGCCCACCGCCTCTGCCAATGGTCTGAGCTCCTCCATGAGTCGCCGGAACCTCTCGAACTTCAAGGACTGGAGGCCATCCGACTGGGCCTCCTCTGGCCTCGGATGCACCTCGATCAGGAGCCCATCGGCGCCACAGGCGATTCCAGCCTTCGCCATAGGCGCCACATACTCCCAGTGGCCCGTGCCGTGGCTGGGATCGACGATCACCGGCAGGTGCGTCAGCTTGTTTAAGACAGGGACCGCGTTCAAATCCAGGGTGAAGCGGGTGCTGGTCTCGAAGGTCCGGATCCCGCGCTCGCAGAGAATGACGTCGTAGTTCCCCTCCGAGAGGATGTACTCTGCGGCCATCAAGAACTCCTTGATTGTGGTGGCCATCCCCCGTTTCAGCAAAACCGGCTTCCCCACCTCGCCGACCTTCTTCAGAAGGGCGAAGTTCTGGGCGTTGCGGGCCCCGATCTGGATGATATCCGCATACTCTGCCACCAGCTCAGCGTCAACAGGGTTCACCACCTCGGTGACGATCTTCAGGCCCGTCGTTGCCCTTGCCAAATCCAAGAGTTTGAGCCCTTCCTCCGCCAGCCCCTGAAAGGTGTAGGGCGAGGTCCGTGGCTTGAAGGCGCCTCCCCGCAGCACGGTGGCCCCGGCAGCCTTCACCGCCTGGGCGGTCTCCAGTATCTGCGCTTCGCTCTCCACCGAGCAAGGGCCAGCCATGACCACCAGGGCCTGACCGCCGATCTCCAGATCGCCGACCTTGATGACGCTCTTCGTGGCCTTGACCTCTCGGCTGGCCAGTTTGAATGGCTGGAGAATAGGAACAACGCTTTCCACCCCAGCTAGCGACTCCAGCGACTGAAGGCGGGCCTTCTCCCGCTCGTCGCCTATGGCTCCTATGACCGTCCGCTGCGTGCCGCGGATCACGTGGGATTTGTACCCAAGCTCCTCCACCCGCTGAATGACCTCCTGGATGTACTCCTCGCGAGCCCCCGTTTTCATCACAATAATCATGTCCTTCTCCTCAACAAAAAAGCCACGGAACATGGTCCGTGGCTTTCCAACAAGAAAAAGGCCACGGGGCATCGTCGTCTGCCCCGTGGCCCGTGAAATCGTGCGTAAAGTCCGCTACCTAGGACGAGCCCGTGGGCAGACGCCCGTAAAGTAAAAGCGCCAAGCAATAAGCGTTATATACTGGCAGTCCAGGTTCATCGCCTTACCACTTAAAGAGAGCGTTACCGGAAGCGGTCATCTTTGTAACATGCTCGCCAGGCGATGTCAAGAAGGAATCAACCTCCCGACGGGGCTTCCATCCTCGAGATGGCAAGGCCCGCGTCCTTACCGTCCAGGCAGGCCGGGCTCGGTGAGTTTGACCGGATCGAGGATCTGGGCGATCTGGTCCTCGGTGAGCAGCTTCTCCTCGCGGACCACGTCGATGATGGTCTTCTGTTCCCGGAGTGCGCGCTTGACCACCTCGGCCGCCCTGGCGTATCCGACATACGTGTTCAGCGCCGTGGCCAGCGCCATGCTGCTCTCGGCGTAGCGGCGGCAGCGATCAGCGTCGGCAGTGATGCCGACGATGCAGCGGTCCACGAACACCCGGATGGCGTTCTTCAGGATCTCGATCGAATGGTGGAGGTTGTAGGCCATCACCGGCATCATCACGTTCAGCTCAAGCTGGCCGGCTTGCACCGCCATCGCGACGGTCAGATCATTGCCGATCACCTGGAAACAGACCATGTTGAGCATCTCGGCCATGGAGGGGTTGACCTTGCCCGGCATGATGGAGGAGCCGGGCTGGACAGCGGGCAGCACGATCTCGGCGAACCCTGTGGTGGGGCCTGAGGCAAGGAGGCGAAGGTCATTGCAGATGCGGGTCAACTCGATCGCAAGCAGCCGCAGGGCCGATGAGGCTTCGGCGATCGGGAGGTTCGACTGCATCGCCTCCCGCATGTCGGGCGAGTTGCGCCAGTTGATGTTGGTCCAGGCGCGCAGGTACTCCACAAGCTTGAACCGATACTGCGGGTGAGTGTTGAGGCCGGTGCCGGCGGCGCTGCCGCCGATCCCCAGCTCCTCAAGCGAGCGGGCGGCGGCGGCGATCAGCTCCCGGCACTTTCCGATCGTCACGGCGTAGGCAGCAAACTCCTGCCCAAGCCTGATCGGGACCGCATCCTGCAGATGCGTCCGAGCCGACTTCAGGATGCCATCGAACTCCTTCGCCTTCGCGCCCAGGGCCACCTCCAAATCACTCAGGACCGGAATCAGCTCCTGCAGCAGCAGGCGGGAGGCAATCCGCATCGCGGTCGGGATCACGTCGTTCGTGGATTGGGCCATGTTCACGTGATCATTGGGGTGAACGATGGCGTAGTCGCCCTTCTTCCCGCCTAGGATCTCGATGGCCCTGTTGGCGAGAACCTCGTTGACGTTCATGTGGAATGAGGTCCCGGCACCCATCTGGTAGACGTCCACGACGAACTGATCGCGGAGCTTGCCCGCCAAGACCTCGTCGGCCGCAGCGGCAATCGCCTTGCTTACCTCTGGCCTCAGGAGCCCCAGCTCGCCGTTGGCCAGAGCGGCCGCCTTCTTGACCATGACGATGGCCTCCACCATCCGCGGGTGCTTCCTGAGCCCGCTGATGGGAAAGTTTTCCATCGCCCGCACCGACTGGAGGCCATAGTACGCCTCGGCCGGCACCTCCTTCTGCCCCAATGAGTCCTTCTCGATCCGCGTCGCCATCCTCCTTCTCCTTCCGTCGGCTCGCCGCCCTCTAAGAAGTTTCACAGGGTGGAATCTTTACCACCAGCCCCTTGAGTCGCTGTGGCGTCAGATCGCTTTTCAGCGTCCATGACGGATCGGCATATTCGTCCTTCTTTTTCATGAGGAGCCATTCTTTCCCGGTCTCGCCCCTGGCGAACCGGGCGAGCGCGAAGGCCCCCTTGAGCTTCTTCCCATTCAGAATGAACGCGAACTTCCCTGCTTGGAGCTGGGATTCTGATGCACCCGTCTCGGTCGGCTCATAGGTCCCATGGTCCCAGACCACTACCGGCCCAGCGCCATAGCTCCCCTCCGGGATGATCCCCTCGAAGTCGATATACTCGGCCGGGTGGTCCGCGACCATCACCGCAAGCCGTTTGTCGGCTGGATTCATGGAGGGACCCTTGGGAATCGCCCACGACTTGAGGACGCCGCCCATCTCCAGCCGGAAGTCGTAGTGCAACCTAGTCGCCTTGTGCTCATGCACGACGAATCGCTGGATGGTCCCTGCGGGGCGCTTCGCCATGTTCTCCCTCGGCCCTTCTTTTTCACTCTCCCTGAAACGATATCGTCCTGAACAGGTTGTCGGCATTATGTCACAATCAAAGCAAGGAGATCAATATACCTCTAAGCGAGCGGAATCGCTTGCCCACCCCAGACCCCCATAGTAGAATGCGGGCCGCTGCATGGTGTTGGTCAACTACGAGGAGGAGACGATGGCACTGAAAGAGTTCGCCGGAGTGTACTACGAGGAAGCGCTAGACGAGAAGACGCGCCAGTTGGTCGCCATGGCGGCGATGGCCGCCGCCGGCTGCACGTCATGAGTGGGAGCGCGCTTCGCGGCCGCGAAGCAAGCAGGCGCCAGCACGGCGGAGATCATGGAGTCGCTCTACCTGGCCATGCGCGCCTCGGCCAGGGGCACCTGGACCACTATCAAGAACGGTATCGAAGGGATTGACCACGAGGTCAAAGCAACGCGGGCGCAATACGAGGCCGAAGGCGCCGCTGCTCAGAGGTAAGGAGCCATAAGTAGCTTACTCAGGGCGAACGTGATCGTAAAGGCGACCAAGAGCGAGAGGCGGGTGCTGGAGGCTCTCTGCCGACGAGTGATCGCCTGCCGACGGTGTCCGCGCCTGGTGCGGCACCGAGAGCGGATAGCCCGTGAGAAGGTGCGGCGCTACCGTGATTGGGAGTACTGGGGGCGGCCGCTGCCGGGCTTTGGTGATCCGGCTGCGCGGCTGCTGGTGGTCGGGCTGGCCCCCGCCGCCCACGGTGGCAACAGGACTGGCCGGATCTTCACCGGCGACCGGAGCGGCGACTTCCTCTATCGAGCCCTTTATCGAGCGGGCTTCGCCAACCAGCCCATCTCGACCGATCGTGGCGATGGTCTGCGTCTCACTGACTGCTACATTACCGCGTCGGTGCGCTGTGCGCCGCCCGGTAACAGGCCGACCCCTGCCGAGCTGCGCCGCTGTCGCCCGTTTCTCCTGGCGGAGCTGGACCTGCTGCACAATGTGCGGGTCATCGTAGCCCTCGGCCAGATCGCCTTCCGCGTCTGTCTGGAGGCCTTGGAGGCCCGCGGGTTGCAGCTCCCGACCCCGAGACCCTGCTTTGGACATGGGCAAGTCGTGCCCCTGAATGGTCGACTTGTCCTGCTCGCGTCCTATCATCCGAGTCAGCAAAATACTCAAACCGGCAGATTGACTGACGCGATGTTCCAGCGGATCTTTCACATCGCGAAGCGGCATCTGGACGCCCCTCCGCGCCGAACGCCCGCCAAGCCGCGCCGGAGAGGTTTAGCCGAGATGGCATGAGGAGCGCCTCATGAGTGGTGGGCGGCGGGGCATCCTCCTGGACTTCGATCATACCCTCTTCGATACCGATCGCTTCTTCTGGGTCGATCTGAAGTCTGCCTTCGCCCGATTCGGGGTCCCGGATGACGCCTGGGAAAAGAGCTACGAGGCGATCTGGCCTTCCGGGTATTCCCTGGTGAAACATCTTGATGAGCTGTTCAGGACTGGCGCAATCGCCGGCCCCGAATCCAGAATGACGATGCTGGCCGCCCTGGATGCCGCATTCTCCGACCTCCGCCCATATCTCTTTCCTGATGTGCTGGCCTTTCTGGAAGCCGCACACCACCGCGGGTTCGATCTGATCCTCCTCTCCTTCGGCGACCCCGCCTGGCAGAGCTACAAGGTCCGGGCCTCCGGGCTTGCCCCGCACTTCCAGAAAATCGTGTACACGGCTGAGCAGGAGGGCAAGGCAGAGTTGCTCGATGATCTCGTCCCGCGCTACGGAGAGCTTCATGCCGTCGATAACAATCCCGTCGACCTGGATTCGATGAAAACTTGCGCCCCCCACCTCCACACCCATCTTATCTGTCGGGTGGACCCCTCGGCGATAGACGGAACAGATCCGACAGCTCGCGATCGGTTCCGTGAAGCCGTGAGGTATCTCACCATCCCCTCTCGCCTGCCCCATCACCGCTGCTTCAGCCTCGACGAGGTCTCCCTATAATGGGCGACCTGATCACTGCCTCGGCCCCCACACGCATCGACTTCGCCGGCGGAACGCTGGACATCCCGCCCCTGCACCTCTTCCACCAGCCGGCAATCACCGTCAACGTCGCGATCGATCTTGTCGCGGAGGTTCACGTGCGGCCGCGCGCGGGGCGCGCGATCCGGCTATTTGCCATCGATCAACGGCGCCAACTCCTCTGGCCGTCGCGCGAGAACATCTCCTGGACGCGGGAACCGTTCTTAGAATTGGTCGCACGACTGATCCGATCATTTGCTCCAGACTCCGGCCTGGATGTCCGAACCAACTGCCAAGCTCCCGCCGGTGCTGGAACCGGGGGGTCGTCGGCCCTGGCAGTGGCCACGGTCGCCGCCCTGACCGCCGTCGCGGGACGCCGGCTGAATCGCACGACGCTCATCGAGCAGGCGAGGAGCATCGAGACCCAGGCAATCCATGTCCCTACTGGCTACCAGGACTACTACGCCGCGGCCTATGGCGGGGCCAGCGCCATCGAATACGGGTTGACCGGCATCCGCCGAACCCCGATCGCCCGAAAGGCGTTTCTGTTGCAGATCGAGCGACACCTGCTTCTCCTCTACCTCGGCAAGCCCCGATTTTCGGGAGCCAATAACTGGGATCTGTTCAAGCGGCACATCGAGAGGGACCGGAAGACCTTCGCGCTCTTTGAGGCGTTGAAGGAGAACGCCCTCTCCATGCGGAACGCCTTCCTCCGGCAGGACCTGGCCAGCATCGCGGATCTTCTCAACCGGGACTGGGAGATACGGCGCCGATCCCTCCCGACGATGAGCAATCAGGCCATTGACCGATTAATACGCGCCCTCCGCCGTGCGGGTGCGCTTGGCGCACGGGTCTGCGGCGCAGGCGGTGGCGGGTGCCTTGCCCTCCTCATCGAGCCCACTGCAAGGGCACGGCTGACCGCCCTGGCAGAAAGGGCTGGCGCGAAGACCCTGCCCTGTGCCATCAATACGCGAGGCCTTGTCGTCCGCCACCATAGAGAGTAACGGCCCGAATGCCTCGCCTTGGCCATCCGCTGTTAGGAGATTGATCTAGAGGAAAGAACATGGGGAAGCGAGATCGAGGCGCGGTGCCAAAGCTTCGCCAGCCCGGACCGGCCCGCGATCGACGTGGCATCATTAAGCTGGTCCCGAAGCTTCGGAAAATCAAGCCGCCCAAACCATCAAAGGAAAGATAGTTATTCGCTCGGGCTCGCCAGCCGGTCTGATCCAATCAGCGTTTGCCAATCGGGGCTTGACGGGCCACGCCAAAAACGATAGGTTTGTGAGGCTTTCAGAGGGATACGTAGCGTCGGCGGCGTCATCGTTTCTCATTCTCACAACCGGCAGGGTGTACCTTGAATTCAAGTCATGAGTTGTCAGGCCGACAGGTTGTGCTGGTGGTGGGCGGCGCGGTCGCCGGCTCCGAAGCCGTCGCCCAGTTCAGCCAACAGGGCATCTTGACGATCGCCATGGAGCAGAGCGCGAGGCCGTACGGCAAGATCGAGGATGGCCTTCCCCGTTGGCATGTCAAGCTGCGGAGGCAGGAGTACGACAAGATCAACGCGAAATTGGACCACCCCAATGTTCGCTACGTACCCTTGACAAAACTCGGCCGCGACATCGCCCTGGAGGAGATCCTGGGGTGGGGATTGAATGCCGTCTGTCTCGCAATTGGCGCCTGGCGGGACCGGCCGCTCCCGATTCCCGGGATCGACGCCTATATCGATCGCGGCTTCTACTATCAGAATCCATTCGTCTACTGGTTCAACCACTATGAGGAGCCGGACTACAACGGCCCAAAGTACGAGGCCCCGGATGGGACGATTGTCGTGGGCGGAGGTCTCGCCTCGCTCGACGTGGTAAAGATCCTCCAGCTCGAGGCTGTGGGGCGCGCCCTGAAGGCCAAGGGATTGCCAGGTGAGATGCCCGAATTGGAGAACAAGGGAATCAAGCGATCCATGGGGGCGCTGGGAGTCACGATGGCCGACCTTGGGGTCAAGGGGTGCACCCTCTACTATCGCCGCCGCGTCGAGGATATGCCGCTCGCCGAGCCGCCGGACAATCCCACGCCTGAGCAGATAGCGAAAATCGGGATGGTCCGCCGAAAGCTCCTCCAAAATTTCCTGGACAAGTACCTTTTTACCGTTATGGAGCGGCACGCCCCGATTGAGTTGATCGCCGAGGGCGACCGGCTGGCTGGCCTGAAGTTCGCCGAGACCGAGATCAAAGACGGCAAGGCTGTCATCAGGCCTGGCAGCGAGAAAGAGGTGCGGGCGCCCCTGGTCATCAGTTCCGTCGGAAGCATCCCCGAACCGCTCCAGGGAATTGAGATGAAGGGAGAGCTGTACCGGATCAAGGACGAGAACACCGGGGAGGTCGAGGGGCTACCGGGAGTGTTCGCCCTCGGGAATGCCGTGACCGGGAAGGGTAATATCCTTGTCTCTTTGAAACATGGCCGACTGGTGGCCCAGCATGTCCTCAAGTACCTGGGCGGCCACCCCGCCCTGCTGCCCACGAAGGTCGCCGCCATCGAGGCGAAAATCAAAGCGTTGCAGGAAAAGGTTGGCTTCTCGGGCAACTACAGGGAATGGATCGCGAAGGTGGAGGCGCCCGTTTGACGTGCAAACATCTCCGACACCCTCTTAGCGCGGCCAAGACTCTCTCCGAGCCGCCGACCTCGGCTTGCTTTGATTGCGGTGCCGTGGTTCCGATCACTGAGGCGTGGCACAGCAGCCGAAATCCCCAGATCGCTCTCTGTGAGACCTGTTTCCGCCGGCGCGAACTTGGCCGAACAGCGCGTGGCCGCAAGCGGAAGGGACCCTCGGCATCGAACTGAACGGCCCCCCTCATCTCATCACACCAGATGCTCCCCCGAAATGGCCGAGACCCACGGTATGCCTGCAGCATACGATTGGCGGAACTTCCCGGCTTATCCCCCAGGTGCAAGGAGGTCGATGGTCCGCCGAACCATGTCGCTCGCCGCGCCGCGAGGAGGCATCAGGATCGGGAGAGTGGCCCCAGCCGATCGAAACCGATCGAGCTGTGCGTTGCAGGCGGCACGGTCTCCGGTAAGGCTGAGCGCCTCCAACATGGCATCGCTCACCTCCTCGGCCGCCCCTGCGCGATCGCCCCGCTTCCAGGCCGCCTGAATCGCCCCGGCTTCCAGACCAAACCCGGACCGCTGCATGAGATTGAAATAGAAGGTCCCCATCCCGCCGATGTAGTACGCCAGATGGCGTCTGACGAGGCGGCGCCCCATCTCTGGATCGCCCGAGAGGCAAGCCAGGACGTACGGCGCGACTTCGACCGCAGCCGGATCGCGGCCTCCAGCTTTAGCTCCTGCGGCANCCTCTCCGCCCATCCAGGTCAAGCCACTCGGAGAGCAATAAATCGGAAGCCACCCGTCGGCCACCTCGCCCGTCAGTTGAAGGTTCTTGGGACCAATCGAGGCGATATAGATCGGGATGCGAGGGCGCGGCGGGGTGAAGCCAAGCCGGAACCGCTGGACCTGAAAGATCTCTCCGCTGTGGGTAACCCGATCGCCCGCGAGCGCCAGCCGGATAACCTCGATCGTCTCGCGAGTCCGCTGCAGGGGTCGCTCGAAAAGAACCCCGTGCCAGTCCTGGATCACAACCGGACCGCTTATCCCGAGGCCCAGAATGAACCGTCCGCCTGACAGCTCGTCGAGCGAGGCCGCCGTCATCGCCAGCAGGGCGGGTGTCCGGCTCCAGACCGGGAGGATCCCGGTCCCCAGCTTGATCCGGCGCGTTTGCACGGCCAGCTCCGTCAGCGTCGTGATGGCATCGTAGCCCCACGACTCAGGGACGAGGACCACCTCATAGCCCCGTTCCTCCGCGAGCCTCGCCAGCTCGACCAACTCCGCCCGCGAAAGCCCTTCTCCCAGTTGAAGCGTTATGCCCAAGCGTCTCATCGTCTCTGTTGACTGGTCTCCGGACAGGTCCTTCGACGCTTCAAAGCCGTTCGGGCTGAGCTTGTCGAAGCCCAGGTTTCAGGTCCCTCTATCCCACACGCTCCAGAAGGTGTCAAGGAAAAGTCAGGACGATCCGTTCACTTTTCTCTTGCGTCCGCCCCACACCTTCGATACGGTATGCCTACACAAGAAAGGAGGTGATCCAGTGCGCATACCCTTAGCGATCTGGACATGTGAGGTGATTGTAACGTAGGCGTGTCCTCCTCACCGGATTGGCTGCCTATGGGTTCCGCCTACGGAATTCCAGCAGTCACCGAGCCCCGAAGCCCCTGCCCTTGTCCAGCGGGGCCCCGCACACAGGCGGGGAAGCGCTTCGGGGCTTTTATTTTGATCTCCCCTCTCCCCGTTTGGGGAGAGGGCGGGGGTGAGGGGACGCCAGGCTGGCAGACTACAATGAAAGGAGCAGGCCATTTTTGAGATGCCTGACAACGGAGGCAACTCTGGCGGCATGCGGGTCGTGGGTGACCATGAGGATCGACTTGCCGAAGTCGCGGTTCCGTCAGCCGGGGATGGCGAGGACCTCTTGCAACGATTTTGGCCTCGCAACCTCCGGTCGGTCCGTCGGCGAGCAAGAAGGCTGGACCGCCCACACCTAGGCGGGCGGTTACGGCGTCGGGTCGCTCATCAGGAAACCTCCGCACACCTCGGCTTGACCGCCCGGATGAAGGCGCTTCGGTATTTGCCGTCGGCTTTGGCCAGCATGCCGTCCAGGCTCAGCCCCTGGCGCTCGATCTCTTCCACGAGGGATGGGAAGCTCTCGAGCGTCTGGCGGGCGTCAGAGGCTCGGTAGACCCGCGTGGTCTCGATTTCGATCGCTTCGAAACCTGCTTGGGCGAGTAGTGCCCGGTATTCGTCTTCCTCCAGCGCTCCGGCCAGGCAGCCAGTCCACGCCTCCATGCTCTTCCGGACCAGCCCTGGGACCTTGCCCTTGACGACGATGTCGGAGACCGCCAGGCGACCGCCAGGCTTCAGGAGCCGAAACGCCTCGGCAAATACTCGTGGCTTGTGGGCCGACAGGTTGATGACGCAGTTGGAGATGATGACGTCCACGGAGGCGTCCGGAAGGGGGATGGCCTCGATTTCTCCTTTGAGGAACTCCGCATTCTGGACTCCGGCCTTCGCCTGGTGCTCCCGAGCGAGGGCGAGCATGTCGTCGGACGCGTCAAGGCCGTAGGCCTTCCCCGAAGGGGCCACGCGCTTTGCCGAGAGGAGCACGTCGATTCCGCCCCCCGAGCCCAGGTCCAGCACAACCTCTCCCGGCTTGAGCTCGGCCAGCGCCACGGGGTTCCCGCAGCCGAGCGAGGCCCTCACCGCGTCCTCCGGGATGCCCTCCAGCTCGAGGGGCTGGTAGAGATTCCCACTGATCGTCTCGCAGGACGGCCTGCCTGCGGCGCTGGGACTGCAGCATGAGGCTTTTCCTGCCTCCCTGATCTGCCTGGCCACCTCCCCGTATTTCTCCATCACCCTCGCCTTGATGCTCCCCGGGTCCATCGCGCCCTCCCCATCGCCTAGCAGCAGGCTGTCAGCAGCCTGACTAAGTCCGAGACCATCTCCCGCCTCACGGAATAGTAGACGTACCGCTCTTCTTTCCGGCTCTGGATCAACCCTGCCCGCCGCAGCACGTCCAGGTGGTGGGACAGGGTGGGGCCCGGCACGTCCAGCGCCTCCTGGATCTGCCCCGCAGGCACCTCGCGACGCGCCCGCACCAGGAAGAAGAAGACCTGGAGGCGGGTGAGGTGCGCGAGGGCCTTGAATGCCTCGATGTGGGACTTGCTCGCCTCGAGCCTGCCCAGCGGAAGCTTGGTTGTTTTCATACTTCGAAATATATCGAATTATCGAATTAATGTCAAGGACATTTGTCGCCCTAGATGAAGGACACCTGCAAATGCTCCGCCACTTCAGCCTTGCTCATGCGCCTATCCAACGGCTGCTGCCCCAACGCCTGACCGAGACGCTCGCGCTCTCTCCATGGCCCCCTCCTTTCGTGACCAGGAGGTAGCCCCGTGTGCAACAGTTGAGAGGTCAAAGAACCGCGACGAATTGAATATCCTAGAGCGCGACCGGGGGCGAAAATGGATGCTGAGTCACGGAACCTGAGGTATGATGATGGAATGGATGGCGAATATAATACGCGACGCGGAAGGTCGGCGCAGAAATCGGGTGAGGCTAGCCTCGAGGGGCAACCCTACTTCGAGGAGCCGGTGCGCCTGCCGATCGAGGATGCGCTCGACCTGCACGCCTTTGCGCCGAAGGAGGTCCCTTCGGTGGTCGAGGAGTACCTCGAGCAGTGCCGGCAAGCCGGGATGTCCGAGGTGCGACTGATTCACGGGAAGGGAATGGGCGCGCAGCGGGCTATTGTCCGGCGGCTCCTGAAGAGCCACCCTGTCGTCGTCTCCTTCGTCGATGCCCCGCCCCAGGCCGGGGGGTGGGGAGCAACGCTTGTCCAACTGAAGCCGCCTGATAGTTAACGGAGGCTCTCGCAGAAGCGGGCGAAAAGCGTCCGGGCACGCCTATTCAGCGTATTGATCCGCTGTGGGAGCTGCTCAATGATCGCTTCGGGGCGGATGTACTCCTTCACCCCCTCAAGTTCCTCCTTGAAGGTCGCCACCCACTCCCTCACCATCTGGCCGGTCACTTCCAGGTGAAACAGCAGACCGTAGACATTTCGACCGATCGAGAAGGCCTGGCACTGATACAGCTCCGAACCGGCCAGGTTGACCGCCCCAGGCGGCGTCTCGAAATACTCCCCATGCCACTGGAATACCTCGATCGTCTCCGGGAACTCCCGGAACAGCCGATCGTGCTGCGCCGCCATCGTGAGCCGCACCGGGTACCAGCCGATCTCCTTGCGCGATCCACGGCGGATCGTTCCACCGGCCGCCTTTGCGACGAGCTGCGAGCCGAGGCAGATACCCAGCGTGGGGAAGTCACGGGCCAGGGCCTCTTTCAGGAGGCGATCCTCGGTCTTTAGCCAGGGGTAGTCTGCCTCGTCGTTGACGCTCATCGGCCCGCCCATGACCAGCAGCCCCGAATACTGCGACAGGTCGTCCGGCGCCCGATCACCCACGTACACCCTCACCGTTTCGACGGGACGCTTCTGCTCACCGAGCAGGTCCAGAAAGATGCCTGGCGTCTCGCACGCGATGTGCTGGAAGATCAGAAGCGGTTTCATTAGAAGACCGCCCGTTCAGGTGACAGGTGTCCCGTTCGGAACCGATCAAGGCTGAGGGCCGAGATGTCGATCGTTGAGGTCCTGCCGTCCAGGATCAGCTCGGCCATCAGGTTGCCGACCGCGGGCGCGTGCATGAAGCCGTGGCCGGAGAAGCCGGCGGCGACGAAGAACCCCTCGATCTCCGGAACGGGACCGACGATGGCCAGCTCATCCGGCGTCATTTCCCGAAGGCCGGCCCAACCTCGCTGGATCCGGGCAGCCTCTAGTGCCGGGAGTCTGTAGGTCACGGCGCTGATCAGCCGGGAAAGTTGGGACCAGTCGAGGCGCTCGTCACAGCCTCGCCGGTCGCCGTGATCGCCGCCCCCCAGCAAGATGCTTCCGTTCCGCTCGACATGAATGTAGGTCCCACTTCGCAGATCGACGGTCAGCGGGATCGGGCCGGACAGCTCTGCGAGTGGCTCGGCCACGAAGACCTGGCGGTGGTGCGGCTCGACGGGAATCTCGACCCCTGCCATCAGGCCAACATCCCTCGCGTGGATTCCGGCGGCATTGACGACGGCGTGGGCAGCGATCGCTTCCCCAGCCTTCACAGTGACTCCGCGCGCCCGGCCGTCCTCTACGAGGATTCCGGTGACCTCGTGCCCCTCGAGAATCCGCACGCCCAATCGGCGCGCCTGCCTGGCAAACGCCTGAACGACCGCATGCGGGTCGGCGATGCCATCGCGTCCACAGAAGGACGCGCCGAGTAAGTCGTCGAGCCGCAATCCCGGGACCAGGCGGCTCGCCTGTTCAGGCGTCAGGAGTTCCACGGGGATGCCGAGCCGCTTTTGGCGCGACGCGCTCTCCTGCACCCACGCCCAGTCCTCCTCTGACGAGACCAGGAAGAGGTAGCCGACCTGGCGGAAGTCGGCCGAAGATCCCATCTCCCCCTCGAACCGTTCGAAGCGCTTCAGGCTCTCCTGCGAGAGTCGGATGTTGACCTCTCTGGAAAATTGCTGGCGAATCCCGCCTGTCGCCTTGGCCGTCGCCCCCTGGCCGATCTCACCTCGCTCCAGGACGCAGACCTCACCGCGCCCACGCGCCGCCAGGTGATAGGCGATGCTGAGGCCGACGACCCCTCCCCCGATAACCACAATCTCTGCACAACGTGCCATCGCCCCGATTATAGATGAAACCCCTGGCCTCGTGCCAAGCGTTTCGCGGGCCCCGCGGAACTGCCTGCACGCGAGCGGAAATCGATTGCTGATGGGGAAGAACATGCTACTATTGGGTCGCAAGGGGATGTAAGGGGGAGGAAAAGACGTTATGGTGCTTCTACCGGTGAAGGGGGCACTCATTCACTACCACGAGATCGCCCTCAAAGGGAAAAACCGGGGCTTCTTTCTGAAGCAGCTCGCCGCCAATCTCCGGATGGCGTCGCGCGACCTCGAGGTCGGTCCTCTCCGCAGGCCCACCGGCCGGTTCTATCTGGAAATGCGGGGTGGCACCCCCTGGGAGGCGCTCCGGGAACGGCTGAGCCGGGTCTTCGGCATCGCGAACTTCGCCGCTGCCTCCAGGGTGGTACCCGACTTGGAATTGCTCGCGAAAAGCATTGAGGCCGAAGTCTCTGGTCGCCGATTCGACAGCTTCGCCGTTGCGGCCCGCCGCGCATTCAAAAGCTTTCCGCATACCTCGCAGGAGATCAATCAGATGATCGGCGCGAGGCTGAAGCTGGCCTCAGGCGCGAAGGTCGATTTGAGCAACCCCGACCTGACTGTCTACATCGAGGTGCTACCGAATGAGGCGTTCTTCTATTTTGAGAAGATGCGGGGGCCTGGCGGCCTTCCAGTGGGGGTCAGCGGGACTGTCGTCTGCTTATTGTCGGGGGGCATCGATTCGCCGGTCGCGGCCTACCGGATGATGAAGCGAGGCTGTCGGGTCATCTTCGTTCACTTCCATAGCCAGCCGTTCGCCGACCGGACTTCGGAAGAAAAAGCCATAGACCTTGCGCAACTCCTCACCCGCTACCAGTTTGCCTCTCGCCTCTACCTCGTTCCGTTCGGCAAAACCCAGCAGGAGGTAGTCGCTGGGGTAACTGGCCGCTTCAGGGTACTCGTCTATCGACGGCTGATGCTGCGGATCGCCGAGGAGATCGCGCGAAAGGAGGGGGCCCAAGCCCTCGTTACTGGCGAAAGCCTGGGCCAGGTGTCATCGCAAACCCTGGAAAACATTGTCGCCATCGAAGAAGCGGCGACGCTCCCGATCCTCCGCCCCCTGGTCGGCATGGACAAGGAAGAGATCACCGAACAGGCACAGAAGATCGGGACCTATGACATCTCTATCATCCCCGACCAGGACTGCTGCTCGATGTTCGCGCCGAGGCAGGTGGTGACCCGCGCCACCAATGAGGAGATCAGCCTTGCCGAGCGCGCCCTTGACCTCGAACCGCTCGTCCAGGGGGCACTCTCCGCGGCGCGCCTCGTCGAGTTATCGTCTCCCGCCTGACTTCTATTCCCAGCCAGGTTCTCGTCATATCCGAGGCAGCCTACTTCGCCGTCACCTTACATGGCGGATTTGGGATTGAGCGAATAAACGCAATGACATCCCAGATCTCCTTGTCGCTGAGCTGGCTTCCGAACGCTACCATAAGCGGGCTCAACCCCGCTGCTGCCCCGCCCTCTTTGATAACCTTGAACAGTTCTGCGTCGGATTTTTTGCTCATGACCGCGCAGTCGGTATAGTTCCGTGGTTTGGGGTTCAGAGCCACCGCTGCTGGCCCGTCCCCTATCCCGGATTCCCCATGGCATGCGGAGCAGCGCATGTTCTCCACGTACTTCTGCTTCCCCAACTTGGGGTCGCCTTTCGCCGCCCACGCGTCTGTCCACACACCAACACAGCTCATGAACAAAGCAGCCGACAGGATCGCTCGAATGGCAGGTTTTTTCATGGCTGACTCCTCCTCTGAAATCCTTCCTGACTGGTGGATACCATTCCATCTGTGAACAGCGACACGTTCCTTGTGGCTCTCTTCCCCAGGCCCTTGCCTCTTCTGCCAGTGCCGCCACTGGGCTCAGTGCGGTCCCTCCCACCGCATCCCTTCTCGGGCCGGGCTTGGACTTGCCCGTATGCCAACCAGACGGAGAGATCATCGTAGCGAGGGAGAGAGGAATTCGTCACCGCGTCAATGACCATTCTTGAAAGAAGGTCTTCCACTCCCACACACCTTTTCCGACTATCACTTGGACGAACAGGTTCGGTGATTTATTCGACCACTCTCAAAGAAATACTCACAACGCCGCATGCTAGCTCATCTTTCATCAGGGGTCAACCCACTTCAGCCTTGTGGCGCCGCCGGACACCTCGGACGATGATCACCTCCAATGCGGCAGCTAACACGGCTGCCAACGGAGGGTATACGAAGCTCTTTTTAGAGGCGGGCTCCTGGAGGATCAGGTAATACCAGGCGGAGACCGACATCTTGTTCCCGGACTCTCCGTTCCCCCCATCCCAGGCGAGGAATGCGATCGGCACGAACCGCCCGCGCTCAAATCCTGGCGCTCCGATTTGGTTGGAAGCTAACGGCCGCGTGATGAGGAGTTGATACTGTCCTTCCTGGTAGACCGCCGCCCCGGCCACTCCAAGCGGCCCTCCGGCAGGCAGGACCTGCCCCTGCCCCAAACCGGTCGCG
>JGI1358J11329_10001961_pt1 | contig 16419 bp, 17 predicted proteins | sample Subgroupgradi54m_FD_11329 | JGI IMG/M metagenome (IMG submission 11329)
CCCGATCAGGTAGTAGGGAGGGCGATTTACCGGTTTCAATCATGAAGCAAAATACCAAGCGCACATTTCAGTTTTATTGGCAGGAGGCTCGGCAATATCCGTGGGCGATGCTTGTGATGTTGATTGGAATCGTAGTCACGAGCGTGCTCAGCCTGACGCCTCCTTACTTTTATAAGCGTTTTTTTGATTACTTAACGACGGGAGGAAATTCCGCGACCATTGCCCCCCTTCTTATTACCGTTTTGCTCATCATTTTGGGGTTGCATGGCCTTGATTGGATTTTTTGGCGGATTTTGAGTTTTACCGTTGCTTATTTTGAAGTTCGCGTCATGTTCAACTTGGGCAATCGGTGTTTTGATTATTTGCAGGCTCACTCCTATCATTTTTTTAACAACAATTTCACTGGCTCTTTGGTTAAAAAGGTCAATCGGTTCGTGCGCGCGTTTGAAGATATCACCGACAAGATTTATTTTGACCTTCTTTCGCTGATCCTTAGGATTATCATGATTTTTGGAGTTCTTTTTTGGATGCGCCCCTTGCTCGGTTACATCATGCTGGTCTGGACTTTGCTTTTCATGGGTTTCAATTATTGGTTTTCGATTTACAAGCTCCCGTACGACATTGTTCGTGCCGAGGCCGACAGCCGGGTTTCCGGTGCGTTGGCGGATGCTATCGTCAACAATGTTAATATCAAGCTTTTTTCCGCTCTTCGTTTTGAATCTGAACGATTCAGGGGAATTAACGGGGATTGGTTTAAAAAAAACATACGGTCGTGGAATCTGAGCCAAGTCATGGAGGCCGTTCAGACCCTGCTCATGATCCTGTTTGAATTCGTCGTGTTTTATTACGCGGTACAGTTCTGGAAAGAGGGGTATCTCACCGTAGGGGATTTTGTGTGGATCCAGGCCTATATCATCGATCTTTTTTTCAAGCTTTTTAATTTCGGCCGCACCGTCCGCGTTCTTTATGAGCGCCTGGCTGACGCGGAGGAAATGACCGTGGTTTTGGATCAGCCTCATGAAGTCCAGGATATTTTGGGTGCCGGTATCCTGGAGGTTAATCAGGGCAAAATTGAATTCAAGAATGTTTCTTTTTCTTATCCCCAAGGCAGTGATGTGATGCAGGACTTGAGCCTGGAAGTGAAGCCGGGTGAAAAAGTGGCGCTCATCGGCCCTTCGGGAGGCGGCAAGACCACGATCACCAAACTTCTTCTGCGGCTTTTTGATATTCAGGGCGGAGGAATTTGGATCGACGGTCAAAACATTGCTCAGGTGACTCAGGACAGTCTGCGTCAGGCCATCAGTTTTGTGCCCCAGGATCCCATTTTATTCCACCGCACGCTGATGGAAAACATCCGTTACGGCCGACGGAACGCTTCCGATGAGGAAGTGATGGCCGCGGCAAAACTGGCCCAATGTCATGAATTCATCACGCATTTTCCTCAGCAGTATGAAACCTATGTCGGTGAACGCGGCGTCAAACTTTCCGGCGGGGAGCGTCAGCGGGTGGCCATCGCGCGGGCTATTTTGGCCAATGCCCCTCTTTTGATTTTGGACGAAGCCACGAGTTCACTCGATTCGGAATCCGAGATGCTGATCCAGGCCGCCCTGGCCAATCTCATGAAGCAAAAAACCACGATCGTGATCGCCCACCGCCTTTCGACCATCATGAAGATGGATCGGATCGTGGTGATCCAGGACGGCCAAATCGTGGAACAGGGAAGCCACGCCGACTTGCTCAGCGAAAAAACCAGCCTCTACAAACGCCTCTGGGATTTACAAGTGGGAGGGTATGTAGACAAATAGCCCCCCTTGATATCAGGCGCTTGGCTGGCGAAGTCGTTGGTCGCCTTACGCAAGGCTTGTACCAACTTGGTACAAAGTTGGTACAAGATTGGTACAAGGGGGTTTTGAGGCTGTCGCCCTAGTGAACGGCGATGGCATGAGTGAAATTGACATATCGGTAATAATTTGTAAGATGTAGGTAATAACTCATATTCCGATGGCTGGAGCTAATGCGTTGAGAGCACTACCGGATGATGCGGAGACAGGGAGGCTGGATACGTTTCTAGTTCATCCCGAAACAGGAAAAGGGCCTAGGCTTGATGTTTTGGAAGTGGTCGCTCGTCGTACAGGGGTATTGGGTGTGCTCAACGGACAGTCCGGCGTTATCACTTTCCGAACCCGGAGTGAGGAAGCGGCACGGTTACGATATGTTCTTACGAACGAGATTGGTCTTAGGGTAGCCGCGTGAAAATCGCTGTTCTCACCTCCGGCGGAGTCGACAGTTCTGTGGCTCTTCGGTTGCTCCATGAACAGGGGCATGACGTGACGGCTTTTTATCTGAAGATCTGGCTGGAGGATGAACTGCAATACCTGGGCAATTGCCCGTGGGAGGAGGATTTAGAGTATGTAAGGCAGGTGTGCGGCAAAACCATTCCGCTCAAAATCATTCCCATGCAACGCGAGTATTGGGATCAGATCGTGAAGTACACGATCGCGGAAGCCAAGGTGGGGCGCACCCCGAATCCGGATGTACTTTGCAACCAGTTCATCAAATTCGGATTGTTTTACGGGCGAATCGGGAAGCAATTTGAAAAAATTGCCACGGGGCATTACGCGCAGATTCAGGAGAAAAAAGGTCGGTATTGGCTGAAGCGCTCGCCGGATCCCGTGAAAGATCAAACCTATTTCCTTGGCCGCCTCACTCAAAATCAGCTCGCCCGCGCATGTTTCCCCATCGGCCACCTCAAAAAAACCGAGGTGCGAGCGCTGGCGAAAAAATACAAACTTCCGAACCAGAACCGCCCCGACAGCCAGGGCATTTGTTTTTTGGGCAAATTCAAATACCGCGAATTTATCGCCCATCACCTCGGTGAAAAGCCGGGGGATTTTATCGATCTTGAAATGGGCAAAAGAGTGGGGGAGCACAAAGGCACCTGGTTTTACACCATTGGCCAGCGCAATGGCCTGGGGCTTTCGGGAGGGCCATGGTTTGTGGTGAAAAAAGAGATGAATAAAAATCGCGTATACCTGGCGCATGGATATAATCCGGCCGCCGTGCACCAAAAAGAATTCAAAGTGGAAGCCCTCCATTGGATTGCCGATCCACCCCCCGGGAATTCAAAACTCCGAGTCAAAATCCGCCATGGGGAAGCCTTTCATGATTGCACCCTTATTTTTAAAGGCAAAAACGGCCATGTAAAGTTGAAAAAATCCATCCACGGAGTCGCGCCCGGCCAGTTCGCGGTGTTTTATCGGGGGGCTTATTGCCTGGGGAGCGGGGTGATTTCCTGATAGCTTTAATTGGCCTCCGTTAGTTCGATCATCTTATCCAGCGCTTTGCGGGCGCCTTTTAGCACGCGCTCAGGCAGTTCCACGATTTGATCGGGCCGGGGTTTTTTGAGGGCGGTTAAAATATCTTTGAGTTGGATTTTCTTCATGTAGGGGCACATGGCGCAGGAGCCAACGATCTTTTTCTCGGGCATTTCCGTTTTCATCCGGTCGGTGAGGCCACATTCGGTGATGAGCATAAATTGCTCGGCGTCTGAATTTTTGAGGTAGTTCACCATGCCTTCGGTGCCGCCCGCGTAATCCACTTTGGAAATCACGCCGGGACTGCATTCGGTGTGGGCTAAAATTTTAACGCCCGGGTGATCGGCGCGAACGGCTTCGGCCATTTCCGGAGTGAAGCGCTCGTGCACTACACAGCGTCCTTTCCAGCCGATGATTTTTTTCTTCGTCAGCGGCTGGAGGTTTTTGGCCATGTATTCATCGGGGATGAAAATGATTTCCTGCTGCGGAAGGCCTTCGATGATTTTGAGGGCATTGCTCGAGGTGCAGCAGGCGTCACATTCCGCTTTCACGGCGGCGCTGGTGTTCACATAACACACCACCCCGGCTTTGGGATGCTTTTTACGGAGTTCGCGCACATCCGCGGGCGTGATCGATTCCGCGAGCGAACACCCGGCCACGGCGGGCACCACCACGGTTTTTTTAGGATTCAGGATTTTGGCGGTTTCGGCCATAAAATGCACACTGCAAAACACAATCATTTCGGCGGGGGTAGAGGCGGCGGCGATGGAAAGGCCGTAGGAATCTCCGATGAAATCGCCCACGCCGTACATGATATCGGGCGTTTGGTACGAATGGGCGAGGATCACGGCGTTTTTTTCTTTTTTGAGCCGGTTGATTTCTTCCGTCACGGGCGCAATGAGCGCGCAATCGGCCATGGACCAGCCCACGTTTTTGAGTTTGGCGTAAAGCCGTTCCGCTTCGTTTTGGAGGGGTAGGGGATTCATAAGGATTGTTCGTATTGTCGTATGTTTGAGCCTTGGACGCAAGGCCTGCCTGCCGGCAGGCAGGGTTTGCTACAATGGAGTCATGAAGAAGTTTTCAGCCAAAGATATCCGATTCATTCAAAAAAATCTCCTGAAATGGTTCGCGGCGAATCAGCGCCCTTTGCCCTGGCGCAAAACATACGATCCGTATCAGGTATGGATTTCGGAAATCATGCTCCAGCAAACCCAGGTTAAAACCGCCCTGCCTTATTTTGAACGGTGGATGAAGCGGCTGCCCACGATCCGATCGGTGGTGGAGGCCTCCGAGGATACGGTGCTGAAACTCTGGGAAGGGCTGGGGTATTACTCGCGGGCCCGCAACCTCCACAAGGCCGCCCGGGTGATCATGGAAAAGCACGGCGGGCAATTTCCCTCCCGTTACGAGGATATTTTGGCTTTGCCCGGGGTGGGGCGTTACACCGCCGGCGCCATCGCGAGCATCGGCTTTCAAAAGCCTTATCCCGTGCTGGATGGCAACGTGATCCGGGTTTTCAGCCGTCTGCTGAATTTTGGCGGCAATACCCGATTGCCTAAAAATATCGCTCTGCTTTGGAAGCGGGCCGCGGAACTGCTCCCGGTTGGGCACGCCCGCGATTTCAATCAGGCGCTGATGGAACTGGGCGCGCTGGTTTGCACTCCTAAAAACGCCGAGTGCGAGGTGTGTCCTGTACAAAAAATTTGTTCAGCATACAAAGCGGGCACGGTGGAGCAAATTCCCGATCGCGGGGATTCGCCCGCCTCCGAATCCCTGCGGGTGGCCGTGGCGGTGATCCGGAAAGGCAAAAAAGTTTTCATCCAAAAGCGCTCTCCGCACGGTCTCATGGCGGGGCTGTGGGAATTTCCCGGTGGCAAAATCCAACCTGGGGAAGGGGTTCAGGCGGGTCTGCGGCGCGAGATTCAGGAAGAGCTGGGGATAAAGCTCAAAAACATTCGCCCCATTGCCAGGATCAAACACGCTTACACCCGTTTTCAGGTGGATCTCCATTGTTTTTTTGCGGAGCCAGGCGCGGGCAAACTTAGGCTTACAGCGGCGACCGAAGGCAAATGGGTTTCACTCAAAAACCTCCAGGATTACCCTTTCCCGGCGGCGAACGTTCGCCTGATTCAAATGATCCAGTAGCGACTTACCATTCTTCATCGCTTTCCGTTTTTTCTTTTTCATCCTCTTCGCTGTCGCAGGTGCATTCGCATTCCGGGGCTTCGCAGATTTCACAGGGCAGGCAGTCATTGCCGCATTTACAGTCGTTCATGGGAGAAGGGATAGAAATATAAAATTTGTTTTAAATTATCAAAAAAGCCCCGCCAAAGGCAAGGGCTTTTTGGAAGAATCGAAGCGATTACATGTTTCCACTCTCGCAGTGGGAGTTGCAGCCGCAGTCTTTGCCATGGGAGACAAAGAAGTAGCCGTACATCAGAGCGGCCAGGCCGACCAGGATGTAAACCAGCCATTCCACCGTAGCCCAACTGCCTAAAAGCATATGGACGACGTTAAGGTCTTTTCCCAAAAAGCCACCGAGGCCGATAAGACCCCAGTTCAGGCCTCCGACGAACACGAGGAGACCCATTAAGAAACAAAGCGGTTTATGATTGCACATAAAGTTTTTGTTTAGGTTTTAAATTAGCTGTATTTTATCAGAAAAGCGGCGGGGGTGTAAAGCCCATTTTTAATAGCGCCTTCGCTGAGGCGGGCCGTGACGCTTAGGGCGGTAGCCGCTGTGATGCGGACGGGGCGGGCGGGAAAGGGGAGAAGGGGATTGGTCTTGAGGCAAGTCGTCGGGCAGTTTGGAGATTTTGAGAGCCATGCGCATCAGCCGTTCGATATTTCTGACTTTGGATCCCTGGTCGGGCATGGCAAAGGTGATGGCGCGGCCCGTGTGGCCGGCGCGCGCGGTGCGGCCGATCCGGTGGATGTAATCTTCCGCCTGTTCGGGAACGTCGAAATTGAGCACCAGTTCGATGCCCGTCACGTCGATCCCCCGGGACGCGATGTCCGTGGCGACGAGCACGCGGTACTTGCCGGTTTTGAATCCGTTCAGGGCTTCCTTGCGTTGGCTCAGCGAACGGTTGGAATGGATTTCGGCGGCGGAGTGTCCCAGGCGTAGGAGCGCGCTACAGATTTTTTTAGCGCCGTATTTGGTGCGCGTGAAAATCAGCACGGTTCCCTCATATTGTTTGAGCAATACCTGCAAGAGGGCAATTTTTTGAGTGGGTCTGACGATGAATACCTCTTGTTCCACATTTTCGGCCGCGGTTCCGGGACGGGCGATTTCTATACGGAGAGGGAGCTTCATGTGGGTGGTGGCGATGCGCACGATGTCATCGGGCATGGTGGCGGAAAAAAGCAGCGTTTGGCGTTCTTTGGGAACAACCCCCAGGATTTGTTTGATCTGGGGCGCAAAACCCATGTCCAGCATCCGGTCGGCTTCATCCAAAACAAGTATTCCCACGCCCCCGAGCGCGATAGTTTTCTGCTGCAGGTGGTCGATCATGCGGCCGGGCGTGCAAATCACGACATCGGGGTTTCTCCGGATATCCTGGATCTGGCGGTTCATCGGCGCCCCGCCAATGAGCACGGCGGTTTTAAGCCCGAAAGGGCGGCCGATTTTCTGGAATGTTTCATCCACCTGAATCGCGAGTTCGCGGGTGGGCAGGATCACCAGGCCTTTTTTCTTCAGCGCGGGGAGCTGCTGAATCATGGGGATGGCGAAGGCGAGGGTTTTGCCCGTGCCTGTTTGCGCCACGCCGATCAGGTCTTTCCCTTCCAGCGCAGGTGGAATAGCTTTGTGCTGGATAGGCGTGGGGACTTTAAACTGAAGGCGGTTGAGCACCTCCAAAATTTTGGGCTCGATGCCCAGCCCGGAAAATCCCGGAACCTCAGGCTTGGTTGATACAGTGGAGTTCATGATCAGGATTATACACCTTATTTAGTCTTTCGCTTCGGCTTTTTCGGCTTGGTGACCTTGGGAACGTCTTCTGCCGCCTGTTTCCTTTCCACGATGAACTCCTTTTTCCCCATCATGATTTCCATGGTTTTCAGGATTTTATCGAGTTTCGCATTCAATTGATCCATCTGGCCGCTCGACTGTTCAGGCTTTTTAAAGCTGGGGCCGGAGTCTTTGCCCTTGCTGCTTCCAAAACAATCCCGGCAGTAAACCGGTTTTTCACCGTTGGGTCGGAAAGGGACTTCGCATTTTTCGCCGCATTCTGCGCACGTGGCTTCGTGCATGGGCCTATCGCCCCGATCCCGACTGTCTCCCCGATCCCTGAAATTCGGTTTTCCGAAATCCCGTTTGCCTCCCCGGTCTGATCGGTCTGAATCAAAACCATCCTCTTTCCTAAAGCAGTCATTGCAGTAAACCGGTTTGCCGGCGAACGGCTTAAAGGGCACCTCACATTCTTTGCCGCAATCCGAACAGGTGGCTTGGTAAAGCTGAGCTCGTCCGCCATCCCGGCCAAAACCGCCGCGCCCCTGACCCCCTCCGCCAAAACCGCCTCTATTTCTATTAAAGTCTCTCATAATGTATTTACGTTAAAGAATTGTAGAATAGAATCTATACTCACATTACCCAAAAGGCAAGCTGATAAAAAGCCACCCGGAGAATGAACCTCCGGATGGCTTTTTAGAATTGACTGGAAAACTAAGCGGCTAACGCTTCGTCCGCTTCAGCGCCCGCGAGGGTCACTTTGACCGCTTTGGGTCCCTTATCGGACATTTCCTCTTCAAAAGTCACCGCATCGCCTTCGTGCAGGTCGTTAAAGGCCACACCCACCAATCCGGTGGAATGGAAGAAGAGGTCTTTGCCTCCTGTGCCTGTTGAAATAAAACCAAAGCCCCGTTCATTGAGCTTTTTAATCGTACCTTTCATAAATATAAAAGGTTAAAAAATAAATTCCGTTCAGTATTAGACTTTCAGGAATTTATGTTTTGTAAACCCTTTTAAGACTCTACCTAGTTGGAGCTTGTAGTATACAGGAGTTTTAAAACTTAGCAAGCTGATTTTTTTATTTCTCCAAATCGAGCGTGTGGTCGATCCGGATTTGAGAGACAAATTCGGGAACGTGCGAGACAAGAATCATGGCTCCTTCATACGCGTCGAGCGCCTGCGCGATCACGGGGATGTGGCGGAAGTTCATGTGGTTCGTGGGTTCGTCCAAAATGAGCAGGCCCGGTTCCTGCAGCACCAGCCGCGCGAAGGCCACCAGCCCTTTTTGGCCTTCGGACAAGCTCCCGATTTTATGATGCACCAGGTCGCCCGTGATCAAAAATCCCGCGGCGGTGCCGCGGACGTGTTGCTCGTGTTTGTCTTTGGACACGGCGAGGAGCGAATCGTAAACCGTGTCTTCAAAATTCAGCGTTGAAAAATCCTGGCGGTAGTACCCGACCTCGATCCCCGGCGTGATGAAGGCGCCTTTGGCAGATCCCTCGGCCAGGGATTCCAGGAGCGTGCTTTTGCCGATGCCGTTGGGGCCCGTGAGGAGTAAATGCTGTTTTTTGTTGAGCGAAATTTTGCACTTTTTGGTCACGGGCTTGTGGTTTTTGATCATGGAAAAGGAGGAGATATTGAAAATTTCCCCTTTCATGTCCGGCTGGGCGGGAATGGTGAACTCCCGAATCGTTTTGTCTTCTTTGCGCACATCCACCATGCTTTCTTCCATTTCCGCCGCGGCTTCCCGCATCCGCTTGGCCACAAAACGCAGATTGCCCCCCTTGTTGGCGAACACGTTGGCCTGTTCCTTTTTTTCCTGCGCTTCTTTCGCCAGGCGGGCATTTTTCATGTTTTCCTTTTCTATCCGAGCGGTGATTTGCTCCTGCACGTCAAAGTAATTCCCCTCGTACTGCTCCACTTTTTTGGTGTGGGCATCCAGGTACAAAACGCCATCGGTGAAGGTGTTCAAAAAGTCCGCGTCGTGCGAAATGACAATGCAGGTTTTGAGCGAACTCAAAATAAATCCGGTGAGGTGGTCGATGCCGTCGCCATCCAGGTTGTTGGTCGGTTCATCCAAAAGCAGGAGGTCGGGGTCGGCAATCAGGGCCGAGGCGAGGAGTAATCTGGCCTGCTGGCCGCCGGAAAACGATTTAACCAGCCGGTCGTGGGGAGCCTTGAGGTTCACCACCTCCAGCACTTCATCGATGCGCCGGCCGATATCGTAGGCGTGTTCCCCGTAGTATTTTTGGAAAAAATCGGTGACGGAAAGTTCGCGGTCGGCAGGTGGAATCACCTGCTGCGCGGTGCCCACCGTGAACCCCGGGAAGACGTTGACCCCGCCCTTTTGGGGCTTATGCGCGCCCGTCATCAGTTTTAAAATCGTGCTTTTGCCCGCGCCGTTTTGCCCCATGATGGTGATCTTGGAGCCCTGCCTCACGGAAAAACTCACCTCATCCAAAAGAGGTTTTCCCTCCTTGAATCCAAAGGTGACGCGATCAAAGCTGACGATGGTTCCGCTGTTGCTGCTCATACGACTCGGTTTACGAGTTCGTAGATTATCGTAATTGTCGGGCGGAGTCTATCCATTCTAATTTTTCCGCTCGCGATAGCCGCTTGATCCGGCTTTCCACTTTTGACGCCGCAGACCGATTGCGGAACTTTTTTGAATAAACCAGCTTCACCGGCCGACGGCTCCGGGTGTATTTGGCCCCGAGTTTGGAATGGTTATGCTCGTCGATCCGGCGCTTCAAATCAACCGTGATGCCGGTGTACAACGTTTTGTCGGCGCACTGGAGGACGTAGAGGTGGTACATGATTTACTCAAGCAATCTTTATTTTTTCTTATTCTTTTTAGGCTTCTTCTTATCCCTTTTCTGACTGTTGTTTCCCTTGGCCATGGTTTTAAAATTAGGAAGTAATAATATTACTATACACCAAAAACCATGACTTAACCTTGCGCGGCTCCTCGACCACTTTTAAACGGGGCACCAAAGTGGCCAACATCAAATTAACCGGTAATCCCGAGGAAGTGGATTGCAGGATTGGCGGGATGGCTATCGTTCTTAGGACGGAATTTTTGAAAAAACTTTAACTTGGCTTCCCCGAAATATGAATCTCTTATTCAGCCATTTCTAATTTGGTTGGATCAATGCCGACGCGTATGGCGGTGCCTGGCGTGCATTCTTTGATTGCAAAAAGTACCGACGGAAGTTCCGCAAGCACGGAAGAAACATAGTCTGCATCGATCGCTTGCGGAGGAGTAGTGGATGCTGCGAGAGGCTCAATATCAATAGCAAAAGTTAAACGCCTTTTCACTGGCTCCCACACAGGACCTCTTGTAAATCGGGAGAGCGTGTCGATTGGAATCTGCATTGTTTGAGCTATGAGTTTAAGTACGCGTTTTCGCAATTCACCCACGATTGCCCTTTCAGCCTGCCGAATATCCTGAAGCCTATCCACCAATTCCCCGGTTGATTCACGAAGTAGGCCTGCTGCTGGTGTTTCTCCTGTGGAATGGGGAGTCATAAGATTAAAGTTGACAAAACTTGATGAAAAGGATTTTAACCCATTAAATTATAGCCCATCATATGAAAAGTTGCGAAGTCAAAACAGAAGAAACACAGGAGGGTACTCCTTGTGCTCCGCAAGAAAGGCCGGCAAAGTTTTCTCCCCCATTTTATTTCCCGGGTGCGTAATCAACTGTTTGTTGGCATTCTTTTAGACTGGCTCCCCCGACTGGACGAACTTCGAACGTTTGGGGAGGAGTGTAAGCGGGTGATGCAGTCATTTAGATTGTCCGAAATCTTGCCACTTCGCCCTGCGTGATTAAGCTTTTGACAACACAAAAAATCATGCTACAATAAAACCTATAATTTTTTTTATGAGTTCAAAAGGAAGTTCCAAATGTCCTGTTACGCATTCCGATCCTGACGCGGGCTCTCGATCTAAATCCGAGGTTCTGCACGCACATTTTGGTGGCAGGCATCTTCCGCCTGATGGAAAGATCGTTTGCCCTTGGGGCATTGAAGCGGCATTAAAAGATGATGTTGTGTATGCCCAAATGTCTCCTAGTCCCGACGAGTGGCATAGTGCCATGTTTCAGGCTATTCGGGAATATCGCAGCCGACGAAAATCGGTGCTGGTTGTCGTGGCTCCGGAAGACCCGCCAACTCATGACGAGTCACGCTTGCTTGCCAGTCGGCTTTTTTTAGAACTTTCTTGCGCTTTTGAGCATCATGCCAATACTGGACCACTTCCACAGATCAAAGCGCGCTGGCGGGCTATGTATGACCGGTTGTTAACAAATCCTCGGGCAAAACTGAAAGCAGGCGCTATACGTGGTCGGGAACCCCAGAATGTGGTTGCTATGGGGCCGCTTTACGATCGTCCTCACTCGCGTTATGCCCCGCACCTTTGTCTTGTTTCCCTGCGGATTCACGATATTCTCAGCGTAACTGATGGGGGTAAAATGGAGGCTCTTCAGGCTCAGCAACGCAGAGAAAAAGAACGCCTGCGCCCCCTCGGAGTTATCCAGGTCATTGATGAGGATGGAGATGTGATAATTCTCGATAACGAATTTTATGCGGAAAAATACCTGCAAATTAGTGAAGAACGCTATGCATTGAGGCTGCGAGTACTTGAAGCCCGAGGAGATACGGGGTTGATTGAGGAGTGAAATTTAGAACCCTTTTTACTATCTCCTGATCATTTCAAAATCCTTTTCATTTCCATTGATTCTGACGTAATATTCACACCCATCAATCGCAATGGCGCCGCAGCTGCAATTGGTCATTTTTTTATGCGTGTTCCAATTAATTCATATGAATGGCTCCCCCGACTGGATTCGAACCAGTGACCTACCGATTAACAGTCGGTTGCTCTACCGCTGAGCTACAGGGGAACGTGATGCGGCTTTCAATCTATCCGAGCGCTCGCGTTTTTTCAAGGGATTTTGTATGATGAGAGCGCAGATGATTTTTTTAAGAATGCGCAAACTCCTTTTTCTTTTGGCTTTCCCCCTTCTCCTTTTCCCCCTGCAGGCACGGGCGGCTACGGGCTGGCGGCTGCCGATTCTGATGTTCCATCACGTCCAGCCGCTCACCAAGCGCCTGAATCCGTTTGATACGTGGCTTTCGTATTCGCCGAAAGCGTTTGAGTGGGTGGCCCGTTTCATCCATGATAAATCCATTTCCGCTCTTAAAATGGCGGATCTTTTGACGTTTGCCTTTGACCGCCCCGCGGCGGCGCTGACGTTTGACGACGGGTATGAGGATTTTTATACCTACGCTTTTCCGATCCTCAAAAAATACCAGCTCAACGCCACGGTTTTTGTGATCACGGGAAAACTGGACGTTCCGGGGTACCTGACCCGGGTCGAGCTTTTGGAAATGCAGGCCTCCGGTCTCATCGAAATTGGCAGTCACACCGTGAACCACGTGGATCTGACCCAGGTGAATCCTCAAAAACTGGAGGAAGAGCTGACGGTTTCCAAAAAAACTCTGGAAGCCCTGACGGGAGCGCCCGTGACCAGCTTTTGTTACCCGAGCGGACGGGTGAATAAGCGGGTCGCGGCGGCCGTTAAAAAGGCCGGTTACATGTTGGCGCGTACCACCCGGCACGGGTTCAGCGTTAATTTCCAAAGTCCTTTTTTAATTCCCACGATTCGCATGCAGCCCTCAGTTAATCTAAAAAAAGTGGAATCGTGGTGGGGTTTTAAATTCGCCCCAGCCGCTCGGCAATCGCCTGTTTCAGTACCGGCAGGTTCATCTGATGGGCGGCCGAAATAAAAAGCGGCTGAAGGATTTTGAATTGCTGTTCCAGTTCTTTGCGGCGCGTTTCCCCGAGTCGGTCGATTTTGTTGAACACGTAGATTTTCTTTTTCCCCGCGCAACCGAGTTTACCGAGCACCTCCTCGACCACTTTGATTTTCCATTCCATTTCCAGGTCATCCGCATCGATCACATGAAGGATCAGGTCGGAGTGGATGGTCTCGGCCAGAGTGGATTTGAAGGCTTCAATCAGTTCGGGCGGCAGGTCACGGATGAAGCCGATGGTGTCACTCATCAGGCAGGATTTTTGGATTTCCGGCAGGTAGAGCTTGCCCAGGCGGGTGTCGAGCGTGGCAAAAAGAACATCCTCCACTTTTACGTTTTTCCGCGTGAGCGCCACCATCAGGCACGATTTGCCCGCGTTGGTGTAGCCCACGATGGCGACGGTTTTGAACCCGTGATGGACTTTCCGGCGGTTTCGCTGGGACTGCTGGGCAGCCTCCACTTTTTTTAATTCCTGACGGACTTTCAGTTCACGGCGGGCGATGTGGCGCTTCATCACCTCGATGTTCGTTTCGCCTTTTCCACGGGTTCCGATCCCTCCCCCCTGCCTCATTAGATCTAACCCCATCTTAAAAATCCGCGGTCCCAGGTGCTTAAGGCCCGCCAGTTCGATTTGCAATTTGGCTTCGCGGCTGGTGGCGTGCTTGTCGAAAATTTTGAGGATCAGGTCGATTTTATCCCACACCTCGATGCCCTCGGTTTCAACCTGCCGCTCGATGTTATACGTTTGCTGGGGTTTTAAGAGGTTGTTGATGATGATATATTTTACGTCGTTTTCCCGGGCGTATTCCACGATTTCCTGGAGCTTGCCTTTGCCGATGTACGTTTGGTAATCCGGCGTTTGCCGCCGCTGGATTTTGCGGATGATCACAAAACCGCCGTAGGTCAGCACCAGACTCTCGAGCTCGTTCAAACGGGCCAGGCTTTCCTCCGGACTGGTTTGGGGGGCAATGATATCCACCAAAATCACTTTGGGGAGCCCCTGCAAAACACGCCCTGCTGTGTCAGCTTCGTCGCCTCTTCGTCGTCGTACAGTTCCGTACGCCTCCTGCAGAGGCTCCTCGCTTCCTTGCATTGCATTGTTTTTCAGGGGCTCCTTAGAAATCAATTTAATAGGTTAATTCAATTTCGCCGTCCGTTTTGGGCCAGCATTGGCAGCTCAGGCGTTGGCCGTCGGGCAGATCCATCAGGTTTTCCGTTTCGGTTTTGTCGGTGAATTCGCCGACAATCGGTTTAAAACAGCAGGTGGTGCAAATGCCCGCGCCGCCGCAGGCCGCAATGATTTCGGCCCCCTGATCTCGGAGCTGTTGCATCATCGCTTCTTCGCTCGCTTCGTTGACAGTGTAGGTTTTGTCCCGGATTTTGATTTGCTTCATAAAAAGGAAAAAGATTTAAGATTCCTTTTCGATCATAGTATAATCCCGTTGATGAAACAATCCCTCACCCTCCTCAGCTGGAACGTGAACGGCCTGCGCGCGGCGCTGAAAAAAGGATTTTTGAAATGGCTCGACGAGACCCAGCCGACTATTTTGTGTTTGCAGGAAACCAAAGCCAGTCCCGACCAATTGGGACCCGAGGTCACGGAGCATGATTCGTATCACTCGTATTGGAACTCCTCCACGGTCAAAAAAGGCTACAGCGGCGTAGCCACGTTCACGCGGGAAGAACCTTTGAACGTGGAAACCACCCTGGGCGATGAACGGTTTGACCAGGAAGGTCGGCTGGTGATGACAGAATTTCAGCAATTCGTTTTGTTCAATGTTTATTTTCCGAACGGCAAAGCGTCGGGCGACCGCCTGAATTTTAAACTGGAATTTTATGAAGCGTTTTTGAAAAAAATCGAGGCCGTTAAAAAAACGGGAAAGAAAATTATTTTTTGCGGCGATGTGAACACGGCCCATCGGGAAATCGATTTGGCGCGCCCGCGGGAGAATGAACACATTTCGGGCTTTTTGCCCATTGAACGGCAATGGATCGACCGGGTGACCGAGCACGGGTACCTGGATAGTCTGCGCGAGTTCCATCCCGAGCCGAATCTTTACAGTTGGTGGGATTTAAAAACCGGCGCGCGATCCCGGAACGTGGGCTGGCGCATCGATTATTTTTTTGTGCAAAAAGAATTGCGCAAGCATTTGCAAGACGCATTTCTCCTCCCGGAAGTGATGGGATCCGACCATTGCCCGGTGGGGATCAAACTAGATTTATGACGATGTTCTTGACACCTTTGGATTCACCAGTTTACAATACCCACCGCGTTAGAAAATCATTATGTCAAATGCTGCTTCGAGTCACCGGCACGGTTTAACCAAGGTCAATCAAACCCGCCCCAAAAGTAAATTGAGGAAGCGGGCCAATAAATTCAAAGCCAATGCCCGTAAGGTGGAACGGCGCGTGATTTTGGGTTTGAATTGAGTGCTATTGACAGAATCAGTATTTTTTTGTAAAATCAGTTCCAAAGACCTGCCCCTCCGTTTTAAATTTAATTTTTACCCCTTATGAGCACCGCTTTAAACCAGGATAGTAACCATGCCACGCTGACTGTCCTCAAGCAGGATAATTTGAATTTGCGCGACGTGATTGATGACATGTTTTTGGTTTTAACCGAAAAGGAAAAAGACGTCATCATCAAACGGTTCAGCCTGAACAACAAGCCGCGCCAAACTCTGGATAAGATCGGCAAGCATTATTCCGTGACGCGCGAGCGCATCCGCCAGATTGAAAATATCGCGCTGACCAAGCTCCGCCGCACGGTGGGAAACACCAAGCTCCGGCTCATCAACCGCCTGGCCAAAGAGCTCCTGGTGCGCGAAGGCGGCATGATGCTGGAAAGCGAAATCATCAATGAAATCCTGCAGAACATTTACACGAATTCCCAGGTCGTTGACGGCAAGATCATTGTGCTGTCTTTGAACTGCGACATCGACCTTGTGAAGTCCGACCGCACGGCCACCACAGAACCGTTCTGGACGCTCAAGGACATTTTGTTCACGGATGTTCGCCGCATCACCGAGGCCGCTTTGGGGGCTTTAAAGAAGCATGGGGATGTGATGACGGAAGAGGCGATTGTTTCGGCCGTCAATAATCTCAACCTGTTCAAAGACAAAACCGTCAGCCCCAAGCTCATCATCTCGTGCCTCAAAGCCGACAAACAGGTTCGCAAGGTGGAAGGCAAATGGGGACTCATGGAATGGCGGCATGTGAATCCCCGCAGCATCCGCGACAAAGCGGGAATCGTGCTCGAAAAATCCACCCAACCGCTTCACTTTGTGGAAATCGCCAACCGCATCGCGGAAACCGGTTTCGATAAAAAAGTGGTCACGGT
>JGI1358J11329_10001967_pt1 | contig 16410 bp, 15 predicted proteins | sample Subgroupgradi54m_FD_11329 | JGI IMG/M metagenome (IMG submission 11329)
CAAACTGGTACAGGAGATCCCCAGTATCTATTTCTGGAAATATTCCAATCTGGTGCAGCTTCCATACTTTTAGCAAACCTGCCATATTTAAAATGTTTTGGAAACCAATTTATTGGTTCATTATTTTTAAATAATAGGGATTTTATTTTTTGCACATTTATATACCATGCATCTTTTGGAGCGTAAAAAAGGCGGGTAGCACACCTCCAACAGTGAGGCATCGAATGAGTGTATGGTTTATCATCATATAAAAGATTACGTCTCTTTAGGTTTTCATTTACTTTTTCATTTGTATCTAAATAATACATTCCACCAAAAAGTGGAACATCCTCTCTAATCATTCCCTCATCATCAACATGCAAAATTAGTTGAACTTTTTCTTTTTTGATAACTTCCAAATCTTCTGCTCCATATGCTCCAATTGTAACAACACCAGTTCCCTCTTCTGCTGTAACAAAACTACCGGTAACAATAACTCCTGTTTTTTCATCTGGTTTTTTATCTTTTAGATAAAAATCATAATGAGGTTCGAACTCCAACCCCTCTAAATCCTTTCCTCTATACTCTTCCAAAATTTTAAAAGGTAGATCCTCTTTTAGTATTTTTAAAGTATCCTTAGCCAGAATATATTTTTCATCACCTTGGGAGACCTTAACATAATCAAGGGCTGGATTAACTGCCAAAACTGGGGTGGCAATTTTATTCCATGGTGTTGTTGACCAAGCTAAAATATAAGTATCATCCTCATCTTTAACTTTATATTTATAAGTAGTAGCTGAATCTACTACATCCTTATAATTATCCGCGTCCATAGCTACTTCAAAATTAGAAATTGGAGTTGCACAATGTGGACAATATAAAGAAACCCTTAGTCCCTTATATATTAAATCCTTCTCATACATTTGTTTAAAAACCCACATTACAGATTCCATATAGGGCAAATCCCAGGTTTTATAAGCATTTTTAAAATCAACCCATCTGCCAATATGATCTATGTACCATTCCCATTCAGATGATGTTCGATTAACATAACCTAAACACTCTTCTATAAATTTTTTTACCCCAACTTTTGCTTCAATATCTTTTTTACTTTTTATTTTAAGTTTATTTTCAACTTTATTTTCAATTGGTAGTCCATGCCCATCCCACCCCCAAACTCTTCTAACTCTATAACCCTTCATAGTCCAATACCTGCCAAAAACATCTTTTGGGATACTGGAAAGCAGCGAACCATAATGCGGGGTACCTGTTACAAAAGGAGGGCCATCTAAAAATGTCCATTTTTTATCCTCAGGTCTTTCTTCAACTGATTTTTCAAAGATTTTATTACTTTTCCAAAACTTTAATGTTTCTTCTTCCAAAGCTGGAAAATCAACTTGTGATAAAACTTGCTTAAACCTGACCATAAGCTAAATTCTATCAGAAACTCCTAGAAACTGGTAGGAGGGTGGCGTTCATAAGTTCAACTATCACACGATCTGTAAACTCAGCAAGATTTTCAGAATTTCCTAATACAAAAGCATGTAATATTTTCTCTGGTGCCAAAGATTCCATATAACCCTCTGGGATATCATTAATTTTACCTGGTTCTGCTAAACTAACATATCCTCTAGGTAAATAAAATAATCTCTTTCTAAGCTGAATCTCTGCCAACTTTTGTCTATATTCTTTGGTCTGTTTAAAATTTATTTTTCCATCCGAATTATCAAAAACTAAGAGTACTGGTTTATCATCTCCCGAAGTATCTTGGAATCTAAATTTTTCAACTGCTCTGATACCAAACTGGTACATAATTTTATTAATGCCATTTCTTAATCTGTGATAAGTAGCTATAGATCCGCTAAGATTAGGTTCTTGGGCTAAAACAAAATCACTGCTTGGGTCTAGTAAAAGACAATAAGTCAATTTAAAGCCCCCTGTAGGAATATATCTAGGATCAAAACCATGTTCCTGAATTGATCTTTGATGATTAGTTGAAGTAGCATGAAAACCTAAACCATTAACAGGCACATTTTCAAGAAAACGAGAAAAACCTCTTCTTGTATCTCCATACGGAGGAAAACACTCTATAGGAATAATTGGTAAAATTTCCCGGGCATATGTCCCTATATAATCAAAGTAAACTTCCTTCAACATATGATATATTATAGGATATTATGAAACGAGAGTCAAACTAGCGGTTAGACCGCAGAAATGCCGGAATTTCCAAATCTTCATCTTCCTCATCTCTTATAACTTCTTCTTCAGCCTCAGAAACAGTCTGGGGTTTTTGCTCTTCCTCTTCAGGTTCCTTTTCCCATGGAGCGCTCTGACTCTGTTGCAAGGATGCAGAACCAATCCCCCCTCCAATATATTCTCTGAGCCTTCTTCTGGTTTCATCAAAACCTGTTGCAATTACCGAAATTTTAATCTGATCAAGCTGATCTTCTTTAATGGTTGCCCCAAAAATAATATTTGCATCAGGATCTGCAGCTTGGGCTATAACCTGGGCTGCCTCATTAACCTCAGTCATAGAAAGATCTGCTCCACCAACTATATTGAATAAAACCCCTTTAGCCCCCTCAATTGAAACCTCCAGTAGGGGAGAGGCAATAGCCATTCTGGCAGCAGCTGCAGCTCTGTTTTCCCCACCAGCCACTCCAATACCCATTAATGCTGAGCCGGCACTGGACATAATTGTTTTAACATCCGCAAAATCCACATTAATAAGTCCTGGCATGGTAATTAAATCAGAAATACCCTGGACTCCCTGGCCTAAAACAGAATCTGCCAGCCTGAAAGCTTCCTGAAGGGTAATATTTTTATCAACTGTCTCAAGCAATCTTTGGTTTGGAATAACAATTAAAGCATCTACCTTATCTTTCAGCTTCTCAATACCATCTTCTGCAACTACCATTCTTCTGGTTCCCTCAAAAGAAAACGGCTTAGTCACCACAGCCACAGTTAAAGCACCAATACTTTTAGCAATTTGTGCAACAATAGGTATGGAACCCGTGCCTGTCCCTCCTCCCATACCAGCTGTTAAAAAAATCATATCAGCATCCGCTATCACATCCTCAATTTTTTGAGTAGACTCCTCAGCTGCCTGGCGTCCAACCTCAGGATCTCCACCTGATCCTAAACCTTTGGTTAACATCTCCCCTATTTGAACTTTGGTAGGGGATTGGTTATTTAAGAGGGCCTGGGCATCAGTATTAATAGCAACAAATTCTACACCTTGAATTTGCTGAAGGGAAATCATGGAGTTAATAGAGTTTGAACCACCACCACCTAATCCTACAACTTTAATCTTAGCAAATCTCTGCACATCAGGTTTAATTAACATATATTATGGGCAGAATATAACAAAAACACTCTTGCAATATCAAGCCCTAAAATTATGGCAGAAATGACTTGACTAGCGAAATCCCTTTTTGAATCATTCCTTTAATTGGTAAACTGCCGGACAAAACCGGAATATGTAATTCTCCCCCACCCCCCTGTTTAGTCCCATATAAAATTAATCCTGCAGCTGCAGCAAAAGTAGGGGAATCTATCTCATCAACCATGCCCGAGAACCCTTCAATCTGCCCCAGTCTTGCCGGAAATCCCAAAACATACTTTGCCTGATCTAAAACTCCAACAGTCAGCGCACCTCCCCCGCAAATCACCAATCCTGATGGAATTTGGGTTCCAAAACCACTTTTTTTAAGCTCTTTTCCAACATATTTAAAAATTTCCTGAAGCCTTGGTCTGATTATCCCATCTACCACAGCCTTCCTGGAAATTTTTTGTACATCCTCATTTAAATTCAGAGATTTTATATCCAAAAACTCTTCATCCTTTTTCTTAACCCCTTTCTCGTTCTCCTGAAGAGATTGTGCTAAGGCAGGCTCTTTGCTTACTTTCCCAAGCGAGACTTTAATTTTCTCAGCAGATTCCAAAGATATTCTAAGTCCCACAGCCATATCAGAGGTAATGTGACGGGCTCCAATAGGCACCACAGATGAATAAGCAACAGAACCATCTATAAAGATAACTACATCTGTGGTTTCTCCTCCAATATCAACCAAAACAACTCCCAATTCTTTTTCAGTATCGGTCAAAGTAGCAATTGATGAGGTAATTCCTGAAAAAACAAGTTCAACTACATCAATCCCAACCTCTGAAACACATTTAACCAAATTCTTCATTGAGGTGTTTGAACCGGTTATAATATGTGTTTCAGTTTCCAGTCTTACTCCAGTCATACCTATTGGATCCTTAATCCCCTCTTGTCCGTCAACTGTAAAAGTACGGGGGATCACATGCAGTATTTCCCGGGAGGATGGCAGGGGTATAGCTCTTGCAGCATCATTTACTCTTTGAATATCAGACTCTTTTATCTCACCTTCCGGTTCAGATACTGCCACAACTGCATGTTGATTAACACTTTCTATTTGTGGGCCTCCAAGAGAAACATATGAGTTGGAAATTGAATAACCTGCCATTCTTTCAGCAGCTTCTACAGATTCTGTTATTGCCAAAACCGCTTCCTCAATATCAACCACTTGATTTTTTCTGACTCCACGGGAGGTTGTTGATGATACTCCAATCAAATTTATTTTTCCACTCTCATCAACTGAGGCAATAAGGGTTGCTATTTTACTTGAACCAACATCAATTCCACAAACTATTTTATCTTTTGCCATAAACTATTTTTTAGGGGCATACTTTATTATGGGTTTATCAAATCGAAGATCGATAAACTCCAACTCTTTATTGTCTATTTTAGCTTTCTGTAAGATCAATTGTAAAGATGCAATTTGTTCTTCTCTTTCTTTATTTAAAAGAAAAGCTACTTTTGGATGGGAATTGGTAATCAAAAAATTATCAATGATATAAACTTTGGAATTATCAATTCCCAATTCTTTAAATAATTTTAATATAAAAAGGGTTTTATTTAAATATTCATCCTGTTTTTCTTTAATAGAAATTGTTTTTCCCAAAAAATATATTTTAGATACATCTGCAAAACCTTTGGCAAATACTACCCCATCGTCATCTGCCAAATACGTCTCATCCAAAGAAGCTGATGGGGTAGCTATATTCTCAATTACTGCAGAGGTGCTTGATTCAAAATTAGGAATCGAAATAAGTTCTGCCACAGGAATTCTTCCTTTAACATTCATCAGAATTTTATCTGGCAAACTTTTTGTAAACTGGATATCTTTTATACAAATAAATTTATTTTTTAAATCAAGTTTGGTATTTTTTTCATCGACAAAAAAAATATTTTTGTTTAGAATATTAGATTTATCTTTTATATTTTGCTCGTCTGTACAATTTATTTGAGACAGATTTAAATTAATTAAATGGATTTTAAAAAAAGAAGATTTAAGGAAAATAGCACCAATAAAGATAGGTATCAATACTGCAATCAAAGGGATAAGTTTCCCTAAGGGGGGGTTTTTTACTCCTGATCTTAATCTCCTCATCTTAAATCCTTCAAAAGTAGAGTCTCCAGAGCCACTCTTTGCGCAGCATCTTTTATTATAAGTTTTTTAGCTAAATAAGCCTTCTTTTTTAAATCTCCAAGATTATTTAACATATCTTTAATATTTTCCAGCAAACTCTTACTGGACAATTTTGACTGAGGAAGCACTTTCACAAAACCTAAATCCTGAAAAAAAAGTGCGTTTTTGTTTTGTTCATCATTATAAAGGTAGGGGATTGGAATAACTAATGCATTTTTACCAAAATAAGCTAACTCAATTAATGTATTAATACCTGAGCGGCAAACAACTAAATCCACTTTTGATACTACTTTTCCAAATTCTTCTCCAATCCATTTTTTCACTAAATATCTTTCCCCAAATTCCCCCAGTCTCTCAAAATCATTATATTTATTATCTCCTGTAATATGAATAACGCATGATGTTTTTAACAATTTATCCAAACTTTGCTCAACTATTTGATTTAAAATATGGGATCCCTGGTTTCCTCCCATAAAAAGAACAACCGGCAGTTTAATTTTTTTCGATAAATTAAAAATCTTAGAAAAATCTGATGTTAAATTTTTAACCGGGTTTAAAATCTCCTCTCTTAAAGGATTGCCGGTAAAAATAGTTTTTTCATCTTTTGTTCTGCCTTCAAAAGATACGGCAATTTTATCTGCAAAAAGAGCACTTATTCGATGAGCAAGACCAGAAACTAGGGTTTGCTCATGAATTATGATTGGTATAGAACTTAACCAACCAATTACAACCAAGGGTACTGCCACATATCCCCCGAAAGATAAGATGACATCTGGTTTCTCAGAGAGCAAAATATAAATTGCCTGAATAAAACCAATCGGTATTTTTAAAAGAGATGTAATTGTATAAATACTAAAAGACCTTTGTAATCTTCCTGCAATAATTGGTATAAACTTAACCCCTAATGTTGGCAGAAGCTTTGACTCAACCGACTGAGTCTTATCACCTTCCATAGTTGTCTTTCTGCCCACATACGTAAGCCTTACTTGAGGTTCCATCTTTTTAAGCTCATTTATTACAGCAATAGCCGGAGTAAAATGGGCTCCGGTAATAAGTATTTTCATAATTGTTTTGAAATATTTAGTAAAATTCCAACAGCTGTTAAATTAGCAACTAAGGCTGAGCCGCCATAGGAAATAAAAGGCAAAGGAACACCTGTTAAAGGAAGTAGAGCTGTCATAGATGAAAGATTAATAATTACCTGAATTCCTAACCAGGAAGTCAAACCAACAGCCAAAATTTTTCCAAAATTATCAGATGCATTTTCAGCTATCTTAAACCCCCTGTATATTAATACACCGAACAAGATTATTAAAAAAGCAGCTCCGAAAAAACCCAACTCTTCTCCAACGATTCCAAAAATAGAATCTGTTGAAACTTCAGGAATATATTCGAATTTTTGCCTTGAATGTCCCAGTCCCAAACCAAATAATCCACCAGACCCTAACGCTATCAAAACCTGGGAAATATGATAAGTAAAACCCTGTGGGTCAGAAAAAGGATTTAAGAAAGCTAATATTCTTTTGCTTCTGTAGCCGGAAGTAAAAATAAGTATCAAAATCCCGATAAAACCAACCGGTAAAATTGCTAAGAGATGCCAAATTATTCCACCAGACATAAAATATAAAAGCCCGCTGACTAAAACAAACACAGAGGTTGAACCAAGATCCTTTTGTAATACTGCAGTAATAAAACTTATAAATCCTACAACTACTGCAAATGGCAAAAACCTGGCTTTCTTTTCAAAAATACTTGCCAGGAATATTACTCCGGATAATTTAATTATTTCAGCAGGTTGCAAAGTTAAAGGTCCTAATTTTAACCATCTATGTGCCCCTCCTCCGGAAATACCAAGACCTGGTATAAAAACAGCCAAAAGAAGTATTAAGGAAAAAATAAAAATAGGGAAAGCTATTTTTTTAAATTTTTTGTAATCAAAATAAGAGAAAAAAAACATTGAAAGTAAACCTAAAACAACCCAAAAAGACTGCGCTCTTATATAATAATATCCATCTTTAAAATCCCGTAGGGCTTGGATCACAGAAGAATCATAAACCATTATTAGTCCAAAAATAATTAAGACAGCTGTAATAGCTAAAAGAGTTACATCAATACTTCTTTTTTGCAGTAAAAGCTTAGATTTGGAAAAATTCATTTTGATAGTAATGCTATCCAAAGGCCAAAAATAGCAAATAGCCCTTGTGCCAACCAAAACCTAGTGACTATTTTTGGCTCTTCCCAACCAATGTATTTAAAATACATATGGATTGGGGCAACTGGTAAAAACTTTCTTTGGAAAAGCTTTTTAGAGATTATTTGCACTAATGATGAGGCTACAATAACTACAAACATACCTCCAATTATGGCAAGTGCCAGGATTTTTCCTGTTAAAAGGCCCACTACAGCCAAGGTTGCTCCAAATGCAAAACTGCCTGCATCTCCTAAGAAAATCCTGGCCGGCCAGACATTAAAATAAAGATACGCAAATAAAACCCCTATCCAAATTCCAACAAAGGATGCCAAAGTCAAATCTAAAAACCTGGAAGTAAGGGACAAAAAAGCAAAAAGACAAATAAGCAAAAGTCCTGCTGATAACCCATCTAATCCATCAGATATATTATAGGCATTGGTAAATGCTACAATCACAAATGCACTCAAAGGTATGTACCAAAAATTTATGACAAAGTTTCCCAAACCCGATATATATAGATTATTTAAACCTGCCATAAAATAAAGCATTGAAGCAATAATTAGAGCTAAAATAGATTGACAGATCAAAAGCTCTTTCCTTCTAAGTCCTAAAAATTTACCTTTTCTCCTAATCAAAATCAATTTGATATCATCCACTAACCCCAGTGACCCAAAAGAAATTATGGTAAATAGTAAAATTTTTAAACTTACTTTATCAACTGATGTGCTAAAAAAGGCATATCCAACGCTTAAGATTACTAGAATTAGAATAAGTAATATTCCTCCTCCGGAAGGAGTTGCCTCATCTGCTTTCATTAAAAGATCATGAATCGGAGTTTCAGACTTTTTTATGGTCTTCCCTTCTTTTTCAAATTTATGCTTTAGGGAAAAAAGCAAATCAATAAAAGGAACTAAAAGTACACCTGTTATAGAAAATGATAATATAACTAAACCAAGTAAGCTAATCATTTTTTAGCGATTCTTTTCACCACCTCATCCAATCTAACTGCCCTGGATCCTTTTATCAAACAAACATCACCTTTGGAAAGACTACGAAGTAATTTGTTGACTATTTGGGAATTTTGCAAATTTGATTCTAATCTTTCTTCAAAAAATCCAAGATCTTTTAGCTCTGTTGCAATAAAATTTGCATCCCCGGGACCTAAAAGTACCAAATCTATTTTTTCTTTATAAATCCTTTGTGCTGCTTTTTTATGCAGTACCTCAGAATACTTTCCTAACTCTCTCATTTCCCCTAAAACCAAAATCCTTCTTCTGGCAGGAATTTGTAGCAGAGTATCTATTGCAGCATCTAGTGATGCAGGAGATGAATTATAGGTATCATCCAATATGGTTGAGCTGTTTGGTCCAACCACAGCCTGCATTCTGTGTTCTTCCGGCTGCATGGATTCCAAAGCAAGCTTTATCTTGGTAAGAGGAATATCTAAGCTAACTCCCAATGCTGCTGCAGCAAGAGTTGGATATATTTGCTGAAGTCCTAATAATTGAAGGTTTACTTTTACTCTTTCCACGCCTAAATTAAGCTCAAAAGTTGTTTTCAGATTCTCTATTTTTACATTTCCTGCCCATACAGTACAATTTTTAGAATCTGTTCCAAAATAGATTAAATTTGCTCTACATTTAGCTGCCAGTTTTTTTGACAAGGGATCATCCCAGTTCAAAATAGCTACCCCATCTTCAGGCAGGCTTTCTATTAATTTGCCTTTTTCCTCAACTATTTCATCTAAGTCCCCAAGATATTCACTATGAGCATAAGCAATCTTTGTAATAATTACAGTCTTTGGTTTAATCAAGGATAAATAAAAGTCCATTTCACCTTTATATTCAATTCCCATTTCCAAAATCACCTTTTTATAAGAAGGGTCCAGTTTAAGGATAGTTGAAGGTATATTTAAAATCGGATCTAAATTCGGTTTTGTTGAAGCAGTTTTAAACTTCCCTGAGAGTACTGCTACAGCTGCACTAACACAGGTAGTCTTACCTACTGAACCGGAAACTGCTATAAATTTATCAGGGGAAAATAATTTAGCAAATTGTCTTGCAAGATAAATTTTTAGAAGATGAAAAGGTTTTTTAAGTCTAGGGATTTTTGTATTATAGGGGGTAACCTGATTCCAAATGGGGTGAGTAGCAATATCCATAAACTTTATTCCACTATCCGCTCTATTTGTGCACCTAAACTTTTAAGCTTTCCACAAACATCTTCATATCCTCTTTCAATTAATTCTGCCTGGTTTATTGTGCTCTTTCCCCGGGCAACAAGAGAGGCTAAAACCAAAGCCATACCTGCCCTGATATCAGGTGTTTCCAGACTTCTTCCCTTAAGACGGCCTGGTCCATATACAAATACCCTATGAGGATCAGCCAGAGTTACGTTTGCTCCCATAGAGATTAATTTATCTATAAAAAACATTCTCCCTTCATACATCCAGTCATGGCATAATACCACTCCTTTGGATTGGGTTGCCAATACAATTGCAGCACTCATCAAATCAGTAGGAAAACCAGGCCAAATATTGGTAGTCAGGTTACTGATAGATTTTAATTTTTCAGCCCAAATAGATAAAGTATCATCCACTCTTTCAAACTTTATTCCAAACCTCTCCAGGTTTATCCTAACAGGATCCAAATCAGTATTGTCCAAACCCTCAATTTGAATTTTACCGCCGGTTATGGCAGCAGCTATTGCATAAGTACCTATTTCAATAAAATCAATTCCAATTCTATATTTTGTCCCGTGTATGTTTTCTACTCCGGTAATTTTTAAAGTATCAGATCCAATTCCCTCAACTATTGCACCCATTTGAGTAAGCATCCTGCATAAATCAACAACGTGCGGCTCTTTAGCGCAGTTCCGCAAAACAGTAACCTTTTTTCCTATAACTGATGCCAGAATTAAATTCTCCGTTGCTGTAACTGATGCTTCAGGTAAAAAAACATCAAAGTTACCTGATCTTTTTTGAGACTGCAGAAAATATTTCAAGTTATCTCTTTTAATTTCTACACCCAAAGCTTTAAAGCCACTCAAATGACTATCAATATTTCTCTGCCCAATAATATCACCTCCGGGATGATAAAAAATTACCTTGCCCATCCTAGAGAGCATACTTCCTGCCAGGACAATAGACCCCCTAAGTTTCGTCATTAATTCCTGGGGAAGTGTATATTGCTTAATAGAATTTGCCTTTATTGTTAAAGTTGATCCATTTTTTGAAACAGAAATACCCAGTTTCTTCAGGATTTTAATTAGAACTTCTGTGTCTGAAAGAGCGGAGATATTCTCCAAAATAACCTCTTCATCAGTTAAAAGAGCAGCCGATATACAAGGAAATACGGAGTTTTTATTTCCGGAGACACGAATTTTTCCTGATAATACTTTACCACCTACAATCTCATACTTCATTTTATTTGGCTCTAACTTTAAATACTACAGATAATATTATATGCTTTTTAGCATTCAATTCAAAAGCAGATATCTCATCCTCTTTTAAATCCAAGTCTAATACTTTAATACTTTTTGCACCCAGTTGCAAAAACTTAGACAAAAATAAACTACCTCCAACAGAACCCGGGATACCCTTAAATTGCTCTGAAGCTAAATTTTGAGCATTCAAATATTCAACAAATTTGTTAATACTCACACCTGATTCAACCTCTACTAAAGCCTCCTCCACCCCTATGCCTATTTTTGTTACTTTACCCTTAACAGATATTGTCTGGATATTTTTGGTTCTATTTTTAATAACCAAACCCTCAAAACCCGCATCAGATACCATAATCTTTGATCCAGTACCAAAAAGAAAAAAGGGTAGCTTTAGATGTCTACACATGCTAATGATTTTTATCAATTCACGGGAAGTAAATGCTATGAAAAAAATGTCGGCTGGCCCACCTACATTTAAGGCCGTATATTCTTTTAACTGTTCCTTAAATTTAAATCTGTCAATCCCGAAAGAATCAATAATTAATTTAAATTTACTGTCCATATAATGCTTTTTTTACTGTATCAAAATCAGACCAGGGTAATTCTTTTTTACCATCCAGATTCATCGATGTTTCGTGTCCTTTGCCAAAAACCCCAACACAGTCACCCTTTTTTGCTAATTTATTTATTGCAAAATTTATAGCCTGCTCTCTGTCATTAATTAAGAAAAAATTTCTATTCTCTTTTGCTCCTGATTCTATTAACCCTTTTGTAATCTGTGAATTAATTTCATCTAACTTTCCTCTGGGATCTTCTGCAGTAATAATTGTTATATCAGCCAACTTACCGGCAATTTTTCCCATCAATGAACGTTTTTCAATATCTCTTTTCCCTGCGCAGCCAAAAACTGCAATTAACGTACCTTTTGTTTGAAACCTTAAAGTCTTTAAAGCTTGCTCCAAGGCATTAGGTGTATGCGCAAAATCGATAATTATTTTTACGCCTTTAGCGCGTAAGCGCGAGCCTTGCTCAGCATTTTTCACTTCATCCATTCTGCCGGTTACTCCTTTAAAATTTTCCAGGGTTTTTCTTGCTATTTTTTTATCAATATTTAAAACATAAGCGGAGGCAAAAGCTGCCAGAGCATTTTCTATATTGTATTCACCTGGTACTGATAAATTTAGTTTAACCTCTTTCTGATTAAAATCTCCCTTGTTTAAACCAAATGTAATCATTTTTTTGTTGTCGTCATTGGAAGCATTGCGTAACAATCTTTTTAAGTCTTCATTAAACACTGTGTGTTTAGCATTTTTTAAAAGACTTAATTTAGTTTGGGAATAATTCTCAAAAGTTTTATGATAATCTAGGTGTTCATGAGTGATATTAGTTATAACCCCAACCTCAAATTTTATTCCCCAAAACCTAAACTGATCCAGGCCGTGAGATGTAACTTCTAAAACTAAAAACTCATCACCATAATCTAGCGCTTGCCTGGCAAACTTTTGCACCATAAATGGATCAGGGGAGGTAACATGAAATCCAGTGTCATAAGATTTTCCTCCCACAACCGCGTTTATAGATGAAATCATAGACACTTTCTTACCAGCATCTTTTAAAACTTGATAAATCATATTGGTAGTGGTAGTTTTCCCATCAGTCCCAGTAACCCCAATTACTTTAAGATTTTTTGTAGGGTAGCCATATAAAACTTGAGCCAGAAAAGCTTTTGGTAAATGATAAAAAAGATTTATATTTTTTTGAGAAATAATTTTCTTAAATAATTGTTTCATCTGAAGCAGATTATATCATCACTCTGTAGGAGCGATCCTAAAGTAAGTAAAAAGCTCTTTAGCTATCTCAAAGAATGTTGGGGCTGCTGTTTCTGCGCCAAAGATGGAGGCTGTTGGCTGATCATATTTAACAAGCATGACAAATTTTGGATTATCAGCCGGCGCAAAACCCACAAAAGTGGCAATTGTTTGGTTTGGATCATAATGGCCTGCAACTGGAATTTGAGCAGTTCCTGTTTTACCAGCAACTTTAAAGCCCTTAAGCCTGTAAAATTTAGCTTCCCCCTCCTCCACAGCCCTTACCATCATCTCTTTTACTGCTATTGTTGCTTCAGGTTTTAAAACTTGTCTGACAATTTTTGGTTTTATTTCAAAAACAGATGAATTGTCCTTAATTTCTTTAACAATATGCGGCTCCATCAAATTTCCTCCATTGGCAATGGAAGAAACTGCTGTAATCATTTGTATTGGAGTAACTGCAATTCCCTGACCGAATGAAGTGGTTGCCAAATCTATCTCTCTCCAGTCTTTTTTAATTCTTATATCAGGTGAAGATTCATCCTGCAGATCAATATTAGTCGGATTTCCAAAACCGAAATTACTAATGTAGGAATAAAATTTATCCAATCCCAGTTTTTTACCAACATAAACCATCCCTGTATTATCTGAATGAATAATTATATCAGTCATAGTTAAATCAGGTCTATACTTATTATCCCAAGTCCTTATATCAAATCCACCAATAGAAACCGGACCTGAGCAAATGTCACATTTAGTATCTGGTTTAACAAGATTCTCGCTTAAAACAGCAGCCATAACTAACACTTTAAAAGTAGAACCTGGCTCATACTGATTAGCAACAACCGAATTTTTGTAATATTCTTTTGGAAAATCAAAATATCTTAAAGGATCATAATTTGGGTATGAAGCCAAAGCCAAAATTGCTCCTGTTTTTGGATCCATTACCACAACCGATGCTGCAGATGCCCCATATTTTTCCAGGCCTTTTTTTAAGGATCTTTCAACAATAAATTGAATTGATCTATCAATATTTAAACTTAAATCCTTACCATTTTTTGCCTCAGAGTTATAAAAATTACCGATTAGAATAGGTAAACCCAGAGCATCCTTTTCATGTCTTATTAAACCTGAAACTCCTTTTAATTCACCGTCATAATAACCCTCCAATCCAAAATAGCCCTTATTAGCTCCCTTAGCCCCAATCCCAACAAACCCTAAAAGATGTGCAGAAGATGAACCTTCAGGATAAAAACGGGTGCTGCTTTTATCAAAACCAATACCAGGTAGTTTTAAATTTTCAATTTCCTTCTTTTTCTGTAAACTTAAGTCTTTCTTAAGTAAAACCCAGAATAGATCTCCTTCCATTCTTTTTATAAAATTTTTAGCCAAGTCATCAATGTTTTCCCCTTCATCTACTAAAATCCTTGCTAGTTTATACGAAACTTCCAATTTTTGATCTTTTGATAAAGTTTTAGGTAACCCAAAAATAGTGAAACTTGGATTAGAGGAAGCCAAAATTGAATTATCGGAAAAATAAATATTGCCTCTTAAAGCCTCGACCTGAGCCTGAGTGAAATACTGATCCTCTGCAAGGGACTGCAAAAAGGGCGCCATCATTACTTGCCAATAATAAAGCCTTGCTAAAATTGCCAAAAAAAATAATAAGAAAAAACCCTTAATCCAAAAAGTACGCATTAACGGATATATTGTATACTTTCAGAGGGATAAAAACCAAGAGATGCAGACTTAGAAGCAATGCTGTCTAAAGATGCATGTTTTGCAATATCATTTTCCAAAATCCGATTTTCCATCTCCAGGCCTTTTGACAGATAAGATAAATTTTCAAATTTATCTCCATAAGTTACCAGTGTATTACTTGCCCAAATTTCCGTAACAGTTAGTATAAAAAGAGAAAGAAGAGTAACTGCAATATATTTTTTGGGAAATTTAGCCTTTTGATTATCTGGTTCAAATTTTTTAATGATAGTCATACTTATTCTCCAAACACCCTAAATATCCTCATCTTTGCAGACCTGGAGCGGGGATTTTCCTCTACCTCGTCCTGGCTAGGTACAATCGGTTTTTTAGTTAAAACCTCACCAATTCTTTTATCCTCCCACTCTCTAAAAGTAACTTTAACAATCCTATCCTCAAGTGAGTGAAAACTAATAACAACAATGCAACTATCCTTTCGTATTAAATCCTTTGTCTTTTCTAATCCCTCTTTTAAAGCTTCCAGCTCGTCATTTACAGCTATCCTTAAAGCTTGGAATACTTTAGTAGCTGGGTGAATTTTCCCACTCCTTCCTATTATCCTTTCAGCTAAATCTGCCAGATCTTTCGTTGTTTGTATCTTACCTATTTCACGGGCGCGCACCAAAGCATCAGCCAAACGTTTAGAATATTTTTCCTCACCCAAATTCCTAAATAATTCATATAACTCCTTTCTTCCGCCTATTGTTATTAAATCCAGTGCCCTAACTCCTAAGGTAGGATCCATCCTCATATCCAAAGGACCCTCTTTCATAAAAGAAAAACCCCTCTCAGAGCTCTCTAGTTGCAAACTGGAAACCCCGAGATCAAAAATAGCACCGGCTATTTTTAAATCAACAGTATCCGCCTGCGATGATATTAAATTTTTCAAATCTCTAAAATTACCCTGCACTAACCTATATTTATCTTTCCCAATACCCTCTTGCTCGAATCTTTTCCGCACTCTTTCTAAAGCTTGCGGATCAACATCAATTCCTATGATTCTTCCGCCTCTTTTGATTATCTCAATTGAGTGCCCTGCGTCGCCTAAAGTACAATCCAAATACCAGGTATCTTTAACCCCCAGTGCATCTATCACTTCATCTAGTAAAACACTACTGTGATAACCTTCCATACTCTTTCTCCAGTCTTTTTGACTCTTTTTCCCATTCACTCTTTCCCCATATCTCAAAGTGATCTCCCGCACCAATTAAACTCACCTCTTTTTTTATCTTTGCATAAGTTAAAAGACTACCTGGTATAACAACTCTTCCTTGTTCATCAAATTCGACCTGGATACTTGAAGAGAATAAATATCTCCTCAGGTTCCGTGCTTTTTCCTCCACTGCCGAAACCTCAAGCTGTTTTTCCGCTTGGTGTTCCCAAACCTTCAAATCAAAACCCCATATACACCCCTCAAAACCCCGGCTCAAAATAATCTCTTTTCCAGAAATCGCTTCTCTTAATTTTTTTGGTAGTATTACTCTTCCTTTTCCGGAAAATTTAGCTTGATATTCGCCCAAAAACATGAAGGACATCCTTCTTTCTGGGCAGATATCTTGAGGTTTTCACCTCTTTTCACCATCTATAACCATTTTCCCCCATTTTTATGGTATTTGTCAAGTGGGAATGTTAAAGATTCACTAGGTTATTTTTTAGAAGTTAAAACAGCGAAGATCCCTGCACCGGAGGTTTTTGCAGATAATTTAGACCCATC
>JGI1358J11329_10001974_pt1 | contig 16367 bp, 9 predicted proteins | sample Subgroupgradi54m_FD_11329 | JGI IMG/M metagenome (IMG submission 11329)
CACAANANNGCCCGCGCAGCAACACCATCATTTTCATCCCCAGTGGTGCGCGCCAGCGGCGCGCTGGGCGTCTCTCCCGCAAGCGGGCGAGGGCAAGAAAACCGGCCAGGGGCTATCTCCGTATCAGCCAGCGATCCTTGAGCATACCGAGGTAAGCCCCCCTCACGCCTTCTCCCGCCGCGGCACGCCGCGTTTTTCGATGACCCGCTGGATACGGTCGAGCAGGACGTTGGGGACGATGGGTTTGACCACATAGGCGTCGATGCCGGCTTCGGTCGCGGCCTTGACCTTGGCGATTTCCGAATACGAGGTCAGCATGATAATCGGGGTGGCCGGGTTGGGCTGGTGGGGGTGCCCTGCGGCCTCTTTCGGCGGGTCACCGGTGCGGACGCGACGGGTGAATTCGATACCGTCCATCGGCGCCATTTCCAGATCGCACAGCACCACGTCCGACGGGTGGTCGGACAGGATGCGCCATGCCTCGGTACCATCTTCCGCCTGACGCACCTCATAGGCCCCATGTGAGCGCAGCAGGTTCTTCACCAGGGTGCGGATGAAGGCGTTATCATCGACCACCATGAAGTCATACCCGGCAAGGACGAGGCTCATGCCATCATGCCCCCCTCACTGGTAGAGCCCGACATAGGTGATGGCCTGGCGCTCGGGCACCAGCTTGACGAACGAAGCCTTTTTCTCAATGGCGTTGCTGGCCGGATTGAGCCAGCGATATTCGACCCAGCCCTCGCCGTTCTCGTTGGCGGTGCGGATGATGTCCTGGACCAGCAGCCGGCCGTCGGCATCGCGCACATTCAGCACCGACTTGCCCTCGTTGCGTGGATTGGGCGGATAGATCAGCCAAGTCCCGTTGAGGTCGATGACGTTGACATAAATCTCACCGTAGCGGAATGGACCATCCGCATGAAAGACCGGCCTGGCTTTTTCGACTCCATCGCGTCGGATGATGTCCGCCGCCTGGAGAGTCAGATCCTTGACCTGCTGTAGAGTCGGTTTGTCCGCCGCGCCGGCCGGCGCGGCCACGGCCGACAGCAGCAGAAAGGTCATCACGATCATGCGCACAATGGTCATGCAACGGTCCCCCCCGTATCCACCCCGCAGGCCGCCAGTTCGCGGGTGCTGCCCGCGAACGCCGCCGTCAACTCCTCGACCAGGCGACGCAGTTCGCCTGCTTCCGCCTGAGCCTTGGCTGCCGCTTCCAACGCCATTGCCGCCGCCACCAACGCCGGCAAACAGAAATTGGCCGCCGCCCCCTTGAGGCTGTGCGCCTGCTTGGCCAGGACCGTGCTGTCCTGGCTGCTCTCGATCAGCTTAAGCCGTCCGCGGCTATCGGCAAAGAAGGCTTCACCCAATTCGACGATGCCGTCATCACCGACCGCGTCGCGCAACTCGGCGAAGGCCGCGTGATCGAGGAATCCAGAGGCCTCGGTCGTCGCCGTCGCCGTTGCCGTCGTTGTTGCCGCCGCCGGTGGAGCCGCCATGGTTCCGGCTGCTGCCAGAGTTTCGCACCATTTGCGCATCACGGCCCCCAGTTTCTCGCGGGTGACCGGCTTGGCGATATAGTCGTCCATGCCGGCCGCCAGACATTTATCGGCATCGCCCTGCATGGCGTTGGCCGTCATGGCGATGATGACGACGCGGCTGCGCTCACCGGACAGGGCGCGGATGGCGGCGGTTGCCTCCAGTCCGTCCATCTCGGGCATCTGCACGTCCATCAGGACGATATCATAGGGGATCTGGCTTACCGCTTCGACCGCCTCGCGGCCGTCTCCGACCACATCAACGGTATGGCCGCAACGGTGCAGCAGCCGCGCCGCCACCTGCTGATTGACGGGATTGTCCTCGGCCACCAGCAGCCGCAGACGGCGGGTCTCGCCGCCCTGTTCGGCCGGCGCGGCCAGCGGCATCGTCAACACGGTGGAGACATAAGGCTGGCCGGACAGCAGCCGCGCCAGGCAGTCGAGCAGGATGCTCTGCCGCACCGGCTTGGCCAGCACCACGTCGACTCCTGCGGTCAGTGCGTCGGCGCGCAGCAGGCCGGCACCGGCCGACGACGCCAGCACCAGACGCACGCTGTCACCGTTGGCCCGGGCCCGGATGTCCCGGGCCAGGGCGATGCCGGTGGCGCTGGGCAATTGCTGATCGAGAATCACCACCTGGAACGGCCGTCCCTCGGCCTCGGCGGCATCCAGGCAGGCCAGCACCTCGCCGGATTCCGAGCATTCCGTGGTGTCGACGCCCCAGGGCAGGAGCTGACGGCGGAAAATCTCGCGGTTGAGCCCCAGATCATCGACCACCAGCACCCGCGCTCCGGTCAGGATTTCCAGGCCCTGGCGCGAGCGTTCCTTGACGAAGGCGAACGGCGCCTCGATCCAGAAGGTGCTGCCATGGCCGGGGACGCTGGACACGCCGATGCCGCCGCCCATGATCTGCGCCAGCCGCTTGCAGATGGCCAGGCCGAGCCCGGTGCCGCCATAGCGTCGCGCCATCGACGCGTCCACCTGCGAGAACATCGAAAACAGCCGGGCCTGGGCGTCCTCGGCGATGCCGATACCGGTGTCGATCACGTCGAAGCGCAGATGCACGCCGCCATCCTCGCGCCGCAGGGTCTCGACGGTGACCGAGACGCTGCCCTTGGCGGTGAATTTGACGGCGTTGCCGACCAGATTGACCAGGATCTGCCGCAGCCGGCCGGGATCGCCGCGCACCAGCGCCGGCACATCGGGAGCGATCTGGGCGCCCATCGCCAGACCCTTGGCCTCGGCGCGCGGGCTGAGGATGTCGATGACCGATTCGACCAGCGCGGCGACGTCGAACTCGGTTTCCTCCAGATCGAACTTGCCGGCCTCCAGCTTCGAGAAGTCGAGGATATCATTGATGATGGTCAGCAGCGATTCCGCCGATTCGCGGATCGTCCGGGTAAAATAGAGCTGGTCATCATCCAGGCGGGTATCCAGCAGCAGCCCGGTCATGCCGATCACGCCGTTCATCGGCGTACGGATTTCGTGGCTCATGGTCGCCAGGAATTCCATTTTGGCCCGCTCGCCGGCTTCCGCCCGCTCCTTGGCGCGGCGCAACGCCGCCTCGTTGGCCTTGCGCCCGGATATGCCGTGGAAGCACACCACCGCTCCGGCCGCAGCCAGATCGTCGACCACCGGGGTAACGATGCAATGGACCGGAACCGCCTCGCCGGAGCGGGTGCGGAATTCCACTTCGGTGGTCATCTGGCCCGACAGGGACATGGCACTGGCCAGCGGATGGCCGCGATCGCCCTCCAACCCGACCAGCGACAGGAAATCGCTGCCCAGGGCTTCGTCGCCATCGACCTCAAGCAGAGCGGCGGCGGCCGGATTGATGACGGTGATGACGCCATCGCGATCGACCCGGCAGATGCCTTCCGGCACCGAATCGAGGATACGGCGATTTTCCTGGTACAGCCGGCCAACCTCGCTTTGCGCCAGCCAACGGTCGGTGATGTCGCGCTCGCTGACCAGCAGGATGGGCTGGCCGGTGACCGGATCGCGGGTGCGCCGCGCATCCATGCCATGGCGCCGCAGGCCGCTGCCGGTGCGGGCGATGATCTCACCTTCGAAACCGCCCTGAGCGGTAACAGCCTCGAAGATCGCCTCGCCGCTGAGCGGCTGGACCACGATTTCAGACAAGGCTTTGCCGTCGCCTTCCCGCATCACTTCGCCATAGGCCCGCGCCGCCGCCGGATTGCGCAGAATGGGCCGACCGTCGAGGGAATACAGCGACACCAGCAGGCTGGTATGGCGCAAGGCCTCGACCATGCGCAGGGCGTTGCGGTCGATCTGCTCCTGCGGGATCTGGGTGCCCTCGACCAGCATGGCGATCCGGCCATCGTCGATTTCGACACCGCGGCAGACGCAGCGCACCACCACCGGAGAGCCGTCGGGATAGAATGACCACGACTCTTCGACGGTGCGGCCGGCGCGGAATTCCGGCAGATAGCCGTTCAGCCGGGTTTGCGTCGCCGCCGACATGGTGGAAAAATCGCGCTGGCGCAGCCGCTCCAGGTCGGACGCCCCCCACAGGCGCAACGCCGCCGGATTGGCGTCCCAGATCTGCCGCCGCTCGACGTCGAATACCCAGACCGCGGTGGTCAGCAGATCGAGGCTGCGGAATTGCGTGTGATCCATGCGGTCAATAGACGGGAACGTCGCCCGCCTCCTCATCCTGGAACGTCTCCTGGATTTGCAGCACCGTGTCCCAGGTGGACAGGAAGGCGTCGACGCAGGTCGCGTCGAAATGCTTGCCGGACTCGCTTTCCAGCAGCGTCCGCGCCCGGTCGGCGGTCCAGGCCGGCTTGTAGGGGCGGGCACTGGTCAGGGCGTCGAACACGTCGGCGACGGCGACGACGCGGCCCGACAAGGGGATGGCCTCGCCGGCCAGCCGGTTGGGATAGCCCGAGCCATCCCATTTCTCGTGATGGGCCAGGGCGATCTCGGCGCCCAGGGCGATCAGCGCCGAGGTGCTGTTCTTGAGAATTTCCCAGCCGATAACCGCATGTTCCTGCATGATGCGGAACTCTTCCGGGTCGAGCCGGCCGGGCTTGAGCAGGATACCGTCGGGCACGCCGATCTTGCCGATGTCGTGCATCGGCGCGGCGCGGTAGATGCGTTCGGACAGATCCGGCGGCAGGCCGATCTTCTCGGCGATCAGTCGCGAATAATGGGCCATGCGCAGGATATGGCCGCCGGTTTCGGGGTCGCGGAACTCGGCCGCCTTGGACAGGCGCAGGATCAGCTCTTCCTCGCGCGCCACCACGTCGCGGGTCGCCTTGTCGACCTCGGTCGCCAGCCATGCGGCGCGGTCGCGGGTCTCGTTCTGGCTGCGCCGCATGGTCAGCAGGTTGCGCAGCCGGGCATTGAATTCGGGGGCGTCGACCGGCTTGCACAGGAATTCGGTGGCACCTTCGTCCAGCGCCAGGTAACGGATGTTCTTGGCGTCGGCGGTGGTGATCATGACGATCGGCACGTCCTGATTCCCCGCACGGGCACGGAACCGGCGGATGAACTCCAGGCCGTCGATGTCCGGCATCATGTAGTCGACCAGCACGATATCGGCCTGGTTTTCCTCGGCCCAGGCCAGCGCCAGCGGCGACTCGACGAAGGTCACCGGGTGACAGCCGGGCATGCGGTTGACCAGATGCTTGAGCAGCACGACATTGGTCTGATTGTCGTCAACGATCAGGATGTTCATCACGACGCCGCCTCCGTGGCCGCACCGAGCCCCAGCGCGGCCAAGGCCGTGGTCAGGCTGTCACGGGAAATCGGCTTGACCAGAATCGAGTCGAACCCGCAGGCGAGGAACTGTTCGCATTCCTCGGGCATGGCGTGGGCGGTGTAGGCGATCAGCCTGATATTCGGCCCGCCCAGCCCGGCGGCGCGGACGCGGCGACAGACATCCTGACCGGACAGGTTGGGCATGCTGATGTCCAGCAGCACCAGATCGGCCTCGTTGTGTTCCAGCCATGCCAGCGCCTGGGCGCCGTCCTCGGCCTGGGCAACGATCCAGCCGGACTTGCCGAGCAGACGGCTGGCCAGGACACGGTTGACCGGATGGTCATCGACCACCAGAGCGTAGCGGGGGCTGGTCATGAAACACCTTGCTGAGTGTGCGCCCGTGCGACGACGGGCAGGGTGAAATGGAAGGTGGCGCCGTCTCCCGGCACCGAGATCAGGCCGATCCGACCGCCCATCAGTTCGACCAGATGGCGGGCCAGCGTCAGGCCCAGTCCGGTGCCGCCATGGGTCCGGGTCAGGAAGGCATCGCCCTGGCGGAATTTTTCGAAGATGCTGGTGTGCAGATGCTCGGGAATGCCCGGCCCAGTGTCGGTGACGCAGAACACCACCTCGTCACCGTCGCGGCGGATGTCCAGGCGGACGGCCCCCTTGTCCGTGAACTTCACCGCATTGTTCAACAGGTTGTGCAGCACCTGACGCAGCCGGGTGGCGTCGGCCGGTACGGTCTCCGGCACATCCTCGCCACAGGTCACGCTGAACTCGACGCCCTTGCTCTGAGCGACCGGCTGATGCACCCCGGCCACCTCGGCGACGATGTCCGCTACCGACACCGGCGCAATGCGCAGCACCATGGCCCCAGCCTCGATCTTGGCGATATCCAGGATGGAGTTGACCAGCTCGAGCAGATGGCGGCTGCTTTTCTCGATGATGTCGGCGTTCTCGCGGGATTCCTCGTTTTCGGCTTCGTCGCGCAGCAGTTCGGCGAAGCCGATGATGCCGTTCAGCGGCGTGCGCAGTTCATGGCTCATGCTGGCCAGGAACTCGCTTTTCATGCGGCTGGCTTCTTCCGCCCGATGCTTGGCATCCTGCAACCGGACGATGGACTCCTGGACGGTGTCGGCCATGTGGTTGAAGGATTCCGCCAGATTGGCCATCTCGTCACGGCCGCGCACCGGCAGCCGGTATGCGAGGTCGCCGTCGCGGAAGGTGCGGATGCCGGTGACCACCGAGGTGATGCGTCGGGTGAGGAACGAGGCCATCCACACCGCCACGCCGATCACCAGGATGGTCATGACGACGGTGGAGCCGGTCAACTGGCGGGCCATCGCCTCGACCTGGGTCGAGATCAGCGTCATGACCCCGTCAAGATTGGCCTGCAATTCCGTGTCGCGCTCGGCCACCACCACCTGAGTATTCTGGTTGGCCTCGGTGGCGGCGCGGTGGAAGTCGTCGACATTGGCGCCGATGGTGACGAAGCCGAAGCCGCGCGGCGACTGGCGGTAGGGGCCGGTGTAATAGGGAATGGCGGCGGCGGTGGTCAGCTTCCACAGGCCCGACCAGAAGATTTCAAACGAGCCCGAGCCGCCGTGCCGGGTCAGGTCCATCCAGCCCTTGCACTGGGGCGCATGGTTGAGATAGCGGCAATCCAGGCCGAGCAGCCCGGCCTTGACCAGATCGGCGGAGCCCTTCTTCTTCAGCGACTGCTCCTGAAAGATCGGGGCATGCTCCAGGAATGCGTGGATCGGCAGGCCGCTGGCCTTCCATTGCTGGTACAGGCCGTCTTCCAGCCACGGCACCGCCGGCTCGCCGGTCTCGGGGTCATAGCCGACGATCGAGTGGTGGCGCGGATGAACGATCGAGCGGCCCTTGTAGTCCCAGATGAACGCGTAATTTCCTGAACCCGGCTCGGGGATCGGCGAATAGCGGTCGACGGTCGGCAGGATGTGGTCGGTGAATTCCATGATGTGGTCATGGTTGAGCGCCAGGGTCACCCAGCCGATCACCTGCCCGTCGCGCGCCACCGGAGTCGCCCAGCGCACCAGACCCTCGAAGTGCTTGCCGACCGGGTTTTCGGTGCCGGCATAGGCGGCCTTTTCCGGCTCGAAGGCAAAGCCGCGCTTCTGCGCCGCCGCCGGTGTGTAAGGGCCGATCACCCGTGACGGCACATAGGCGCCGATCACGTCGGAAACATGGATTTCACCCGGCTTCAACGCCTGGAGCGCGGCGAAGTAGCTTTCGGCCTTGGCATAGGTGTTCTCGCGCTTCGAGACGTCGCGCAAGTCCCGGGGCAGGCGCGGCGAGGTGGTGACCTTGATCCGCTCGACCCCGTCCAGGCCGACGAAAGTCATTTCCAGGAACAGCGGCCGGGTCTCGATCAGCCGTTCGTCGTCGGGCCGGCGGTAGTTGAAATTGCGCTCGTTGTCCTTGAGGCTGGGGCGGACCAGCGGCTGGTCATAATGAGGTGTCGCCTCGCTGCCCGGCACCCATTTGCTGCCGTCGGGAGTCAGTACCCAGGGATGATGCCGCTCGACCGGACGCAGTCGAGCCGCCAGGAAACGCTGATAGTCGTCCTCGGCGGGGTCGAGCAAGGCGGCCGACAGCACGTCGTAGTCGCGGTCATACAGAAAGGTCGCGACGGCGCGGGCGGTGTCGGTGGTCAGCCGCTCCAGCGATTCGCGGGCGGCATCGTCGAGCGCCTTGATGGCGGCATCGGCGGTGCTGCCGGCGACCAGCTCGACGGTGCCGCGCATATTCTGGGTCATGCGGACCACGTTGTCGGAAACGCGGTCGGCCAGCCACACCTGACCGCGCCAGGCGAAGGCGGCGAGCACCAGCAGCGGCACGACCTTGATGGCGACGAAGATCAGAATGAGTTTGGCGCGGATGCCGAAGTTTTTCATGTGTCCATGGCGGTCGTGTGCCGGCGCGCCACTCCTCTGACCGGTTCGAAACGGACGCGCAAGGCCGAATCGCCCGCGAAGGACGAGGTCATGCTGACGCCCTCATGGAGGCCCCTGCTGAGCAGCGGTACCCCATAAGTCCTATCACTCTGGTTCGTGGGATTGAAAGCCCTGGCGTTCTCCATCGTACCTTTGATGGAGAAGAGAGCGACCCGAACCCATACGGGCAGGGGGGCAAAGAAAAAGCGTCCGGCCAGGGGGGTGACCGGACGCCGTGCTCCTCGGGGGAGCGCGGGGAAAGGCAGGGGAGACCTTGCCCCACTCGCTGGTCTGAGGCCGTTGCGGCTTCGACCTTGTGAACTGGAGATGGGGCACGGATCGCCCGGATGCAAAGGTAATCAGGCGCATCGCTCCCATGCGACGAATGCCAAGCTAGCGCCGTCAACGACGTCGCCTGGACGGTGTGAGGGGGTGTTCAGCGCGGCACCGCCGACACCGCCCGAAAGCAGGGCTGGAACGTCCTCGACGCGTTCAAAGCCCCTTCGGCCATCCTCGTTGCCAAGCTGAAGACAGCCTGACCGCCCCCTACCTGGGCGGTTACGTTACGTCAACCATTCCGCACCTTCCGATGTCACAGTCGCCAGCCTTCCCTCTACCGCCCCCCAAACCAAGAAGTGATCCAGCGGATTGACGCCAGCCAAGGCGACGTCTTGCTGGCTATCGAGATAGGCACGGGTGTCGAAGTATTGCGACGGATCGCGGCCTTCCTTCCAGCCGTAGCTTTCGTAATGTGCCCAGGCAGTTGTCAGGCCAGCGGCCACCGCGGCAGCGACGTCAGGGTTCTGAGCGAGATACCAGCTGTTGTCGAACAGGGCATTAAGATCGCGGCCTTCCACCATGCCATAGGTAGCGAAATGTTCGGCGCCGGAAGGGATCAGACCGGCCTGGACCGCAGCGGCGACATCTGGATTTTGTGCCAAGTAAAGCGTTTCATCGAAGGTGCCAGCGAGTGGCGTGTTGGCCAAAGTGATCCCATCGGTAAAGGCGAGAAGTTCGACGTCCTTCAGGGTGTCGGTACCTTCTCCGCTGACCGTGCTGCTGGTGACGGTAGCGCTGGAGCGGGATGTCGCAAACACCGCGATATCGATCCCGCTGCCGCCATCAAGGCTGTCGTTGCTATCGCCGCCGTGCAGGACATCGTTATCGGCACCACCTGACACCGTGTCATTGCCGTCGTCGCCGTACAGCTTGTCATTTCCACCCAGGGAGCCAACGTAGTCGTCGCCGGCGCCTCCGGCCAGGGTGTCATCCTCCGGCCCCAGCACGATATATTGCGCGGAGCCGTCGCCGATGACGTAGTTCTGGCCCTCGCCGCCGGTAACGGTGACCGCGCCGACAATTACCGCGAACTCGACATTCTGCAGGGTGATCATGCTGCCCGACGGCAGGTTGGACACGTTGATGACCATCGCCTCGGTGCCACCGGTCGAGCCGGTGATGGTGATCGTCTCGGCCGAGTCGTCGGTACTTGTCAGGGACAGGATGGTGACGGTGACTTGAGTAGACGTCGCCAAAGTACTGATAAAGATACTCAGGGCCGTCACCGCATCCGCCTTGGCTGTTTCGGCAATGGCCGAGGAGTTGATCGCGGTAGAGAGGGTCGAGGTGGCCGTGGTGGTGTCCGTGGTGGCGGTCGACACGTTTGCCATCGTGCCCGCCGAGAAGCTGCCGGTCATGGTGGTGGTGCCACTGCCGCCTAGCGATGTCGTGGTTTCGGTGGTCGTGGTCGAGTCGGAGGTGGATGTGGGGACGCCACTGTCGACTGTAGAACCGCTCACCGTTGTGAAATTGAGGGTGGTGGTGTTGGCGATGCCGACGTAGGCGTTGCCGCTGGTGCCCTCGATGGCGGTGCCGGCAATGTTGACGTAGTAGCCGGTGCCATAGGCCAGATCGCTGCCCGGATTGATGGTGATCATACTACCAGAGAAGTTAACCGAGCCGCCGTCGTCGCCGCTTCCGGTGGCGACGTTGAAGGTCTCGATGGTGGTGCCATCGGACTTGTAGAGGGTGATGGAGCCAGTGCTGGCGACGACTGTTTCGTTGAAGGTTACGGTGATGTTGTCGCCGACCGCAACGTCCGTGGCATTGTCGATGGGTGTAGCCAACGACACGGTCGGCGCCGTGGTGTCGATCAGCAGGGTCTGCGAGGCGGTGGCCTTGTTGCCGTAGATGTCGACAGCCGTTACCGCGACCCTATTGATACCATTGGACTCAAGCAAAAGCCCGCCGGTCGTCGGTTTCGCCTTGCTCAGATCGACGCTCCAGACGCCGCCGGCCGCCGTTGTTGTATAGGTGGTGCCACCGATGGTCAGAGTAATCGTGGCACCATCTTCTGAAGTGCCGGAGATGACCGGAAGCGGGTTGTTCGTGGATGCTGCCGTGGTGATAGCGATCGCTGGAGCCGTTGTATCTCCGAAGCCGGCCAACTGATAGCGTTGGTAAATATCGTCCAGCGTCCACTCGGTGCCGTCGGTGAAAACGATTTTTTCGATACGATAGGACAGGTTTGAGAAGAACTTGGTGACGGTGATCGATCCGTCATTTCCTGAAACGGCGATCACGAGGTCGCCATCGTGCTCCCACAAGGAGACGTCCGAGGCTGTGACCCCACTGTCAAAGACGATTCTATCGGTATCTTTCCAGGTGGATGAGTAGTCTGATATCGTGTCGTTACCATCGCCCAGGCTGTAGTAATAGGTATCGGAGCCTCCCCAGTCCCAGGAGCTGTCATCGCCACTCCCACCGAGCAGCGAATCCGAGTCGGAGGTTCCATAGAGATGATCAGCCCCGGATGTTCCGTTGCCGTTCGCAGTTGCGATGATCTGGTCAGAAGACCAAATCGTCCCATCGGCAAACTGAACCTGATCCACAGGCAGCGAGTGGTCATGGAAGATGAGAGTGACCGAGTCCCCACCACCCAGATCAAGGATGACGTCTCCGGTTGTGTTGTGGCGAACCGTCACATCTCCGGTAACGATACCGGAGCCAAAGACCAGTGTGTTGCTGGAGCCGGCGTATTCATGGATGGTATCGGCGCCGTCGCCGCGGCTGAACGTATAGGTGTCGTCGCCGTCCCCACCGAATAGGGTATCATCCCCGCCACCACCGGCCAGTGTGTCATTTCCGGCCGCCCCAACCAGGAAATCGGCAGCGGAAGTGCCCGTCAGAGTCAATGCTGTGGTCTGCTGGGCTGCCGCCGAGAGACTGGACACGGTCCATACCGTTCCGTCCGCGAAGGCGATGCTGTCGATATCACTCCCGATCTTGACAATGCTCCCGTCATTAATGACGGCGGTCAGCTTTCCGCCTTGACGGGTGAGCTTCATGTCACCGGTGTCGATATCTTCAATAAATAGTTGGTCGATACCATTCCAGTCGCTTATGTAATCGTTACCGTCTCCCCTGGAGTACAAGTATGTATCATCCCCGGACGAGCCATAAAGGTAATCGGCTCCCATCCCTCCGGATAGGGTGTTGCTTCCATTGTCACCGTTTAATGTATCTGGGCCGATAGTCCCTGTAAATTCAGTTAATGTCACGTATTGATCGAGATTCCATAGTGTTCCGTCATCGAATACGACGGATTCGATCTGGTAATCTTGCTGACTAAAGAACGAGATGATCTCCACCCAGGTTGTGCGGTCATTACTGGTTAATATCAAGCTGTCGCTACTGCGGTACGCGGTGACTTCCGCGGGATCGAAGCCGATCAACTGTATGGTGTCCGTTCCCGACCATTCCGCAATATTCGTGGGCCCGTCGGTTCGATAGACGACGTAGGTGTCGTTTCCTCCTTCGCCATAGAGCCAATCGCCGTGATACAGCCCTTCGCCGCCTTGGCCGATGAAGGTGTCCGCCTCCTCGGTACCATAAAGATAATCCTGTTCCGAAGTGCCGACGATCCGCCCAAGGAAGATGTCCGTCGCCACGTCCCAGACTATTCCGTCGGCAAAAGTAACCCGCTCGATGCCGTACTGCGGCAGCGAACCGTTTTCGATTGTGATGACACTGCCATCAGTCAGTTGGAAATAGAGGTTGCTGCTATCGTAGCTGAAACTGACGTCGCTGACGGCAATCCCAGCACCAAAGGATAGGGTATCGCTGTTGCCGGCAACCGTGTCTTCATCGTGAATGATATCGCTTCCGTCTCCAGTCTGGTAGTAATAGACATCATCATCGGCGCCGCCGCTCAACGTATCGGCCCCGGCATTTCCGCGGAAACTATCGGCTCCCTCCGAGCCGATGAGACTGTCGGCGCTGCTGCTGCCCGTGATCTCACCTGACAGCCGACCTGATATGGTCCAAACCGTGCCGTCATCGAACTGGATAGTTTCGATCCGCGCAGTGGACTCCGTGATGTAGTCGGGAATGGTGACGGAGAGGACGCCATTGACATCAACGAATAGATCCTTGCCGTCGTGCCGGAGTGTAACGTCGGTAGGAGTCAAGTCATTGAGGATGAGGGAATCAGTATCACCCGCGTCACTGACAGTGTCATGCCCGTCTCCGCCGGCGTAAATGAAGCAATCATCGCCGGTGCCGCCGAAGAGTTCATCATCGCCGGTGCCGCCGGCAACGGTGTCGTTACCGCTGTCCCCGTAGACGATATCGTTTCCTGCGCCACCGGCGACGCTGTCGCCGCCACCCCCGCCCGTCAGAATGTCGTCTCCCGAAGCTCCGGAGACCGCATCACTTGCGTCACCACCGTAGATTTGGTCGCCGCCCTCTTCTGCCGTCAGGTTCTGCGAACCGGAAGAAGATGAATTCCCGTCGCTGCCACCGATGGCTACCGTGCCGCCAAAATCATCCTTTGATGTTCCGTACAGAGAATAAAGATATTGCGCATTGGCGTTGTATGCATCAACCTGTTCCTGTGTATCAAACCATGTTTGTCCCACTTGCGGTGCGGTAAAGTCGTCGCGATATATGGTGATACTGCTGACGACACGGTACTCAAAGTTTTCGTCAAACTTAGATGGATCGAGCAGGAATATCATATAATATCCGTCAAAATTAAGCGGTGTTGATGATAAATATTGTTTTGAAGTATTTTCGTCGTAATATCCACCAAACTCAAGAATGTTTATGCTTTCAGGGAGGTATATTGCATTGTATCCAGAATATGGATCCAATAAAATTTTCAGTGTTAAGTCTTCATCATCCAATGCGGTATAATCATAAATATCGTTTCCAGAATCGTCGTAGATCGGGGCGGAAATATAGGAGATGCCGTCCGCAACAGCTGCCGCCTCACCGCAATCCGTGAAATAGTAATAATCATTTCCTTCACCTCCGATCATCTCAGAGCAATGCCCGTCACTCCCATCGTCCAGAAAATCATCGCCGGAGCCACCATACATCCACCAACCGCCGCTCAGTACGTCGTTTCCTTCATCCCCCCACAAGCATGCGGTATAATTTGCATGCATAGTGTCGTTTCCACCGCCACCGCTTGCGCCGCCACCAATTTGTTGCGATAAATCGAATGTGTCGTCTCCATCACCGCTGATCAACTCAACAGCCCATTGCCCACGAACTGTGTAGTTCGTTGCAGAGTCACCACTGAAAAGAAAGGTTCCGCCGCCAACAGAAACATCTTCGTAAGTTGTTGTGTTGATCGCAGCGGTTCTATCGAGAGCTATACTTGTGTTTATGACGCCGTTTCCGTCCGTGGTGATGATGTCCACGTTTGACGCGGTCCCGATCTCGGAGTATGCGTAGATTCTCACCTGCGTGAGGACGTCGCCGGACTGCCCGCTGACAATGCTGTCGGTTCCGTCCCCATATTCATACCAGATTTGGCTGTAGCCGGATTCGGAATAAATAGTGTCGTTTCCGATGCCGCCCATAATGCTGTCGGACCCTCCATCGCAGTGGATCTCATCATTCCCGTCGCCGGCAGAGATTGAATCGTTTCCGTCACCGCCGTATACTAAATCGTTTCCGTTTCCACCATCAAGAGTATCATCGCCATCATCGCCCCAGACTCGATCGTCACCTTCATCGCCATATAATTGGTCATCCCCTCCTTCACCATCCCAATCACCAATTATATTGTCATTTCCATCGCCGCCATTGATATTATCGTTTCCTTCCGTGCCAAGAAACAATTCGGCCTCGTCCGATCCATCATTTATTTCAAATACGCATTCGGTCGAGAACGTAATAAATTCATAATCTCCGGCATCATAGTCGCGCTTATCAAGTTCACCATTTATATAATCATATATGGAAAAGAAATCGTAGCCGCCAACGCCTTTTATTTTGCAGCTTGCCCAGCCATCAGACGATATCACCTCATCATCAAGCTCTCCATTGACTAGTTTGACTGTGGTAATTCCATATGCCTTTACGGAAGCAACAAATGCATCGTAGAGAGAAGAATTGCTTAAATCCGAAAATGCCGAGCTATCGTAAACCCACCTTGATTCAGATATGTGTAGAATATTAAACCAGGACACGTCAACATAAGACGACTTCGCATCAAGACCGGAGAATAGCCCATCTATCGCAATTAACGCAGGCAGCCCATTCTGCGTCACTGCCTGTCGGTATGCCGTCTCAATTTCTTCAGTGTTTAATAGCCGACCTTGCTTTATCGCTAGCTGAGTAAATGAAATATAGGTGAGAATATATGTTTTTGCGACGTCATTCCATTTGGATAAGGATCCTGGCTCTAAAGCTTCCCAGTAATTTCGCACCAGCTGACCGAACACGCCATCAGGATAAGTGATCAGATTCCATGCGGCAGCGGCATAATCATCGCCGTTCGATGCCAAGGATGCCCAGCCCTGCGATACAGACATTTCTCCATCATGTATGTTGTTGGCTAAATCAAGTAAATATTCAAGTGTGATCCCGTCAATGCTAGATCCTACGGCGATCTGCGGAGTATAGGACATCAGCGTCTGCAACAGAGCGGTGCTGCACTGATAGACATATGGAACGACAAAATCTGACAACATTCCGGTCATTTGTGCCTCCTGTTAGTTTGGCGTGGACGACGTAATAGCCCGCATAACTCGAGTCACAATTTCAGGCCATGCGCATAATTGCAGACGAGGAATTGCCGTCCGTACCAAGAGATGATTGTAATAAAATGACACATAGCAAACTGCTAGACATGTAACGGAAAATGGCTGCTCATCCAGAAAAGCGTATCCAAGAAAATATCCCGGGTTGGATGGATTCCTCATAATGTCAATATACACACCGCAACTGTTTACCAATTCTGCAGGCGAGCGCATTCGCTTTTTTGTAAGTTCCACCAACTCCGTTACGGTATCGCTAGATGGCACTATAATAATTGATATGACGTGCGACCAATCATAATATGATCTCACTCCCCCCTTACACGCTATCCAGCCCGGGTAGGCGTATTCGGTATATAACATTGATGAAATGTTACCATTTCGCTCTTTCACCGACGGATTGTATTTTATGACCGCATCTGGGTGCGCTGATACAGTCATATCTCCTAGTTTATAGCTCGGCAAGCCAATCTCTGGTGATGCGGTGCATTCTTTTTCAGCGGCATATCCGAGATTCGGCACAATGATGAACGCCATCGCGACTATCATCAAAAAAAACGTACACCGTTTTCTTGGGCAGCACAGTTTTAAGCACACAACATAAACTCCGTTGTTATACATAGATTGCTACCATCGTATGCGGTTTGTGCGTCAATGGGCCTTTCCTCTGTACATGCCATAAGAAATAGAAGGGGGCCGATGATTAGGGCTGCGCCAGAATAGCGGGGCATATATACGCCAAGTCACAGTCCCGTCCTTATTTTTCAGCATCAGGCCGATGCAATCGCAAGGTCGATTGTCCTCAATATTGCTTATCTGAGATGATAACGCGTTCACAGGCGCACGGCAACACCCAAAGATTGTGTTAAGGTAAGAATCTGTTCGCAGGAGTCTGGTGCGGATTTCCTGAGTTTCCAGGCGAGCCATGCGCCTGGAGAGGATCGAGATGAAGGCGATCTCGACAAAAGTAACGAGATGCTCCTCGGTTCGCTCGAGAATGGCATTCAGCCGACGATAGCGGATCAACCAAGCGAAGGAGCGTTCGAGAACCCAGCGGATTCCGGCCGGCCAGCTCTTCCCCCCCCCCCCCCCCC
>JGI1358J11329_10001992_pt1 | contig 16284 bp, 17 predicted proteins | sample Subgroupgradi54m_FD_11329 | JGI IMG/M metagenome (IMG submission 11329)
TATATTTTCACCTTTGGCAATCTTAGCTTGCTTGCAGATAGAAACGCCCACAAAAGACCGAAAAGAAATAAGAAGACAAATGCGACGTATTTGAGAGACGGAAATCCAAACGTCCCGAACGCATGCCAGTAAGGAGAATAAATAAAAGCAAGAGAGAACAGAATAAAAAGCAAGAAGAACATGTGTTTTTTATGAATAGTGCGTACATTATTAAAAAACAAAAATACCAAAAAGCATGAAGCAATTATTTTTATTTCAAAAGAAAAAGCGAAGAAGAACAATAATATAAGAAAAACATTTCTAGTCATGTGTAAAAATGGTATACTGAAAACCATAGAAAAATATGCTTATTTATAATGGCATTATAAACCATTCATAATGTAATTATATGGCAAAAAAAATTATTAAAAATACTCTTATAATTTTAACAAGGAATGAAATCCAAGGAATCAAAGCCCTCATCCATAAAATTCAATTCAATACTGTGGATGAAGCTTTTGTTATAGATTACGATTCAACTGATGGAACAGTTGAGTTATTGAAAAAACACGGCATGAGAGTTATATCCCAAAGCAAACCAGGTCGCACATATGCAATGAAGCTTGCCGCAAAAATCGCTAAAGGAGAAAATTTAGTTTTTTTGAGTTCTGATGGCAACGAGAACCCAGCCGATATCCCAAAACTTTTGAAAATGCTCAATTTTTGTGATCTTGCAATTGGCTCTCGTTTCTTACCGGGTGGGAGAAACGAAGAAGACGATCAGCTTATTAAAATACGCACCTGGGCAAATAGGACATTTAACTTTTTGGCAAATGTATTATGGAACCGCAGCGGTAAATATATTACGGATTCAACGAATGGCATCCGCGCTATTAAGAAAAATGTATTCAATCTGCTCAATATTGATGCTGAAGGTTTTGTTAGTGAATACCAGATGACAATCCGCGCAATGAAGAAGAATTTAAAAATTCGAGAAATTCCGACAATTGAAGGAGAAAGAATCGGCGGGGAAATCGGTGCAAAGTCTATTCCGACTGGTATTTTATTTCTTAAATATCTTATGAAAGAAATTCTCATTGGGAAAAAATTTTAATGTATAGTATACTTCCAGCGTTAAGCCTATATGGCCTTTTCAGCTAACTACTCAAATATTCAGAAATGCAGAATTTGTACATCAGACAAGCTCAGAAAGGTCATATCTATAGAACCGCAATTTATTGGCTCTACATTTGTTAAGACAAATATCGGCAATCCGCTTGCAAAAATAAAAATCCCATTAACCGTCATGCTCTGTTCAAAATGCGGATTGGCTCAGCTTAGAGAAACTGTGAGGCAAGATCTTCTATACAAAAAATACTTCTATCGTTCAGATGTCAGTAATACTATGAAGAGAGATCTTCAGGATGTTGTCAATGATGTTATACGTCGAGTGACTATAAAACCNGGAGATGGCGTTTTGGATATAGGCTGTAATGATGGATTAATGCTGANAATGTTCCCGAAAAAAATGAGGAGAATAGGTATTGAACCAGCCAAGAACATCNACTGGACAAATCTGGATAAATCAATCAAGATTATCAANAATTATTTTCCCAATGAAGAAATTAATACATATACATTTAAGATAATTACCGCAACTGCAATGTTTTATGATTTACATGAACCCAATATAGCCGCAGGNCAAATAAAGCAATTATTGACAAAGGATGGAGTTTGCTGTATCCAANTTAGCTATCTTTACGATACTATAAAAGATATGAATTTTTACGATATTTGCCATGAGCACTTAGAATATTATTCANTCAAAACATTACAATACCTCATGGAAAAAAACGGCCTGAGTATCTTTGATGCCTCGACCAATGCGGTAAATGGAGGGAGTTTACGAGTAATGATCACGCATAAAGAAGCAAAAAGAGAAAAATCTGANAATTTAGNATATTTATTCCTAAAAGAGAAAGTATTGCAACTCGAAAATCCAAAAACATACAATATTTTTTCTCAATTAATTAAAATTAATGCTCAAAGAGTNAAAAGTTATATAGAAAAACAGAAAGGCTTAGTAATCGGGCTNGGTGCATCCACCAAAGGAAATGTCATGCTACAGATCTGCNATATAGACAAAAAATTACTCCCGTATATAAGCGAAAGAAATCGTTTTAAAGTAGGACTGAGAACCCTTGGAACAGATATNCTGCTTATTTCGGAGGANAAAGCNCGCAGACTTAAGCCCAAGTGCATGTTTGTCATCCCNTGGAACTTTAAACACGAGATTATGGAACGCGAAAAAGAATACATAGAAAGTGGCGGCAAATTACTCTTCATTATGCCCTATCCTTACATTATAGATCGAAAGGGAGAAGTAAAATTATAATAAGTTTCCTTATGGATAGAGTGGGCCGAAATTGATCCCCCACAGCCTCATAACCACAGCTGTTGCAAGAATGAATATGAGCATAGTGTTGACGTTTCCTTTCTTTCTCCTCATCGCAAACCATGCATTTTTTATCGCAAGAGCCGCCTTGGCTACTCCGGGAATGATAAGTATGGCAGCTTTTATCTTTTGCACCCAATAGAAAGGATCTCTTCTCCTTTTTTTGTAAAACCTCTCAAGTTTTCTCTCTATGTCTTCTAAGAATCCTTTTGGCTCTCGATGGTATATGTGATAGTCGATGTTTCCTTTCCACTCAAACTTCGTATTGGTTACCCCTCTCCCTTCCAAATGGAAAAGTTCTGAAAGTTGCGTATACGTTTTCCTTTTTTTAATGATGATGAGCTTCCCCCTTTTCTTTTCTACATACCAGCGATGGAACGGCCAGTTGAAAACCCGCTCGCGCATAGGAGACGGCGTCTCTATATAGCCTGCTTTCCCAACCCTGGCAAGCTCGTCTAAGAATCTCTTGGGGTGTCTGGCGTGTTCTAAGACATGAGAAGCAATAATATAGTCAAACGATTTATCGGGAAACGGCAAATGTTCTGCATCTCCCTCAATAAACGGCCGGTCATCGATAGAGAGAGGCCGTTGAGATTCTCGTTCTCCGCAATCCTCCACGAATTTATCGAAAAGAACATCGGATCGTGGATGTGGGTTATCCCCACTTCCCACCTCCAAAACCCAATCATGCTTCTTGATTCTCACTGATTACCTCCTCCAACAAACGTAAGCGAAAGAAATCGTTTTAAAGTAGGACTGAGATCGAAAGGGAGAAATAAAATTATACTATAAATATCAATAATAATTTCCATTACAGTCAGAAGTTTTATAATTAAAGATACATTTGTATAAATTTGTTTATTTGCTCACTAACGTATTCCGCTTCTTCCCGACTTAAATGCGGGCCCATTGGTAAGCTGACGATTTCTTCTGAGAGACAGTTTGTAATAGGGAAATTTTTACTAGAACTATTCATCTCTTTATAGGCAGGCTGTTTATAGAAAGGAATAGGATAATGGATAATATAACCAATACTGTTTTCTGTTAAATAATCAATAAATTTATCTCTTTTTTTTGTACATACGACAAAAACATACCAGACGTGTTTATTGCCATCAGCAACTTGTGGCAACTTAAAATTTTCGTTTTTTGTAGGATTCAAGTATTTTAAGTAAAAATCCGCAATTTTTTGTCTTCTTCTATTCCATACGTCAAGATGCTTCAGCTTTACTCGCAATATTGCCGCCTGTAATTCATCTAACCTGCTATTTGTGCCTTTGTAGCTATAAAGATACTTTTTATCAGAACCGTAATCCCTAAGGCTTCTAATATAATCTGCAATTATCTTATCATTTGTGGTTACACAACCGCCGTCGCCATAAGCACCTAAGTTTTTGGTTGGGTAAAAACTAAAACCCGCAGCATCCCCTAGTCCTCCTGCCCTTTCCCCAAAATGCTCTGCGCCATGGGCTTGGGCAGCATCTTCTATAAGGAGTAAGTTATATTTTTTGCAAATAGTTTTTATTTGCGTAATATTCGCTGCTTGACCATACAGATGTACTGCTAAAACTGCTTTAGTTTTTTTTGTTATTGCCTTTTCGATTTTTTGGGGATCAATAGTAAATGTCAATTTCCCAGGCTCAACTAATATTGGTTTTGCTCCAACATTACTTATCGCTAAAATGGTGGCAATAAAAGTATTTGCTGGAGCTATTACTTCATCTCCTTTTTTAATACCATAGGCCCGCAATATTAATTCAAGAGCGCTTAGACCGCTTCCAACGCCTACACAATGAGAAACTTTACAATACGAAGCAAATTCCTCTTCAAATTTTTTTACATTTTCACCATTTATATACCACCTGCTATCTAAGACCTCTTTTATTGCCTTATCTATTTCTTTTTTTAATTCTTTATAGGTTGCGCCAACATCAAGAAGCGGTATTTCCATTTTACTTTTTATGCTTATGTTTAATTTCCGAACTTTTTTTGATTATTCTTGCAGGATTTCCAACTACAACGGTACTATCTGGAATATCTTTTGTTACCACGCTTCCTGCTCCTACCAAAACGTTCTCTCCTATTTTTATACCAGGCAATATGGTTGCATTTGCTCCTATCACCGTATTTCTTCCAACTTTTGCTCCTCCTACAGTCTTGACGCATATTTTACAAGGAGGATAAGGATCGTTAGTAAATACTACATGCGGACTGATAATAACATTATCTCCTAATGTTACTCCTTCCAAAAAACAATTGGTATGGATTTTAACTTTGTTGCCGATAATATTTCCAGGACCCAAATATGAACCTACTCCAACAACCACGTCGTCCCCTATTATGTTATCTTCTCTTATAACCGCATTGTGACCACTAGTAAACCTTTTGCCAATTTTTGATCCTTTATAAATAATAGTTCCTGATCTAATTAATGACATGTATTATAAAAGTTTATAGCGAATCGAGTCTGGATCTTCAACATGATATGGCTTGTTGCAATAATTTATCATTACGGCAGTTCTTGAGATATTCCTAAAAGCGTGCGCAATATTTTCATTTATCTCTATACGCTTATATTCATCGCTATCTCCGTCCAAAATAAACTCAACACGTTCTTTTGTTTTAACGTCTTCAAGAACAACTCTAAGCTTCCCTTTTATGGCTACAAGCCATTCTTTTTTTCCAGTGTGATAATGATTGCCTCTTACAACTCTCGGACTTTCAAAAGTTATGCAGTACGCTTGACCAAAGACCCTATCTTGTTGATCCAACTCGTCAAACTTCAGAAAGTCTACCAAAAACCCTCTTTTGTCTCTTTTTTTTTTCGCTTTAGTTATTGAATACTTCATACTGTTTCTTCAGAACAACAATACAACCCAAGGAAAGTGTAGGAAAAATGTCTCCACCAATAAATCGTATTTTTCGAGGTACAGGAATGTAAGAACCAAAGTTAACCGAATGAAAAGATAAAAAATTGCCCCCTCGTATTTTTTTTATCCTAAGCTTTGTGTCTTTGAGCATCTTGCGAATATCGGAAAGGTCAAAAAACCTAATATGCCCTACGTTTTGAGGGTAATTAAGTAATGGACTTCTTCCAAATAAAGAAATACCAATCCGAAGTTGCAAGGCGGCTGTATTAGGAAAACTTATAATCGCATGGCCTCCTCTTTTAAGAACTCTGTCTGTCTCAGTTAAAAGTTTCTCAGGATTTATTACGTGTTCCAGAATCTCGGTAGCAAGTACTATATCAAATGAGTTATCTTTAAAAGGAAGTTTTTCCGCACTACCCAGAACAGGCTTTACGAATTTTTTCGCCTTTTTAAGATTTTCTTGCGAAAAATCAAGTCCGGTAACTTGTAAATCTGGAAAAAGTTCCCAAATTTTCCCTTCACCACATCCAATGTCTAAGATTTTATCTTTTACTCTGGTGTTCTGATGGATCTCCTCTACTAGTTTCTCGAATCGATCATCAAAACCTTTAAGCAACTGTTTGATGCTCTGTCCTTCTGTTCCCGTAATTGTAAATTTCAGGTCTTTTGCGTTCATCTATTTTATAAAATCATTATATCATTCTATCCCTGTTACGTATTCTATCCAAGAAATTTTGAGAACGAAAATAAATTCCTTTAACTTGATCAACCCATGTCAGCTGCTTCCATGGAGGAGGCACAATTTCAAGTCTTTCAAGATAAAAAACTTTCGGATATTGCATCCTACTTGGAAACGGAGTTCCTTTGTAAAACCGAGTTTTGGGACCCCTCATCATTACTTCCCTATCCTTTTCTCGGGTAGAAGATCTCGGTAAAAATGTCATATGGAAAAATTTACTCGTGATAAAAACGAGTCTTTTTTTATCCCAATAAGATATATTAATATCATCTTGATCGGCATAACTTTCATACCCATACAAACCAGTACAATGTAATCCTTTTGTTTTTTTAATTGCGCGAGTAAGTCGAAACCCTTTTATCCCTGAATACTGCCTATGCTGAAATTCTTCCATCTCTTTGGAGTAATGAAACACATCTCCTACGCAAATCCACTGACCAGCGACAACTGCTTCTTTTTCTCTTCCGGCATTCCCAACTGCTTTCTTAAGCTCGCTGATAGTTTCTTTAGGCCACACCTCATCTCCATCCAATACCAAAAACCAATCAGTATCTGTCCGATCAAGCATTTCTTGCCGAAGCTGAACAAATCCTTTCTTGCCTACTACTCCTTTCTCTTCAAAAATAATTTTTGGACTGTTGATGCTTTTGATTATCCTAACCGTATTATCTGTTGATCCAGTATCAAAGACTAATATCTTATCAACAAAATCAATGACTGAATGTATTGCATACCATATCCATTTTTCTTCATTGCGGATGAGGCAGTGCGCAGTAATTGTAGATTTTCTGTTTCTAATCATGTCTTAACTGATAAATGCTAATCGTAGGGCCAAAGATTAAATCTTTACGAAAGATGTCTACTTTATCAAGCGCTTCATAGTCCATTTTGATAAAATGCGGATCCGTTTTAAATTCGTATGTAGGTCTAAATTCACGAATCTTTTGGTAATGCTCATACAGTGATTTCTCAAATTCCGATTTCATTTTTTCCTGAACCCAACTTGTTAAAACAATGTATGTAATACGAGAATCTAGATAATAGTCTGAATTCTTTAATCGGGTCTCTTCATCGGTAAAAATATCCCTTTTTGCGCCTACCTGAGTTGTCGCCACGATATCATAGCCAATCCTACCTTTGTTTGCTCTTAGAAGCGACTTTACGTATGAACCTTTTAACCCCCTTCGCTCTGCATCTCCTATTCTTTTATTGATACTTTTTTCATCAAGATTAAGCGACACGTTAAGGTTTGATTGATATTCTGGTTTTAATGTCGACTCAACCAATACTTTTGAGGAAGCTGGAATCGTGCTTTCAAACCACTCTTTCGCAATTATCCTTGTGTCCGGTTTTGTCAAAAGACTGTCAAATTTTACTGTTCTTAAAAAAGATGGAAATATAAGCATAATGGCTAAGACTGCCAACAGTATATTTCGCTTCCTTTCATTCTTAATTTTGCTCCCCACAAAATCCAAGAAAACTGCTCCCCCTAACGCAAAAAACGGCAGCGTCACCATAGCGTACCGCGCGAAGTGCATTTTCGTCCACAAGTCTACAGTTAAAAAAAATGTTATTGGTACAAGCGGGATTAAAAGATATTGCCTTTCGCGTCTTCCTCGCATCATGCAAATCCCAAATCCTAAGAAAGCAGCAATAAAAAATATGTATCCAATTCCTTGAGGGATATGGTCAAACATAAACCACCACCAAATAGGCTTTCCTTGCAAATGAGAAAGATAGATGACACTTTGTAATTTTGAAAAGGCAAGAAGTGATTCTAGCGTACGATTAAACTCAATTATGTAATAAGGATTTATAGCCAAAAATGTTAATAAAGAGGAGATTGCAAAATAGAATATCTTATGAAAATCAGCCATTTTTCTTTGTAAGATGTGGGCAATAAAAACAACTGGCAAGAAAACTACAGCTTTATACTCAGCTCCAAAAGCAAGACCAAAAAAGATTCCTGCCAACACATAATCTTTAACTTTCCCGGCTCTCATTTTTAATACGAAGTAAAAACTAAGAAGCACGAAAAGAGAAGAAACAACATCTTCTTTAAGATAATGAGATTCTTTGACATGAAGAAAAGAAAAACTTAAAAGAAATGCGCTTATATATCCAACTCTTGAGTTAAAAAATTTATTTCCAATATGAAATAGTGTCCAGACAGCTAAAACTCCTCCTGCGGCCAATGGAAGACGGGCAATAAGAAATAAAGCGGTTGGGTCCCTTAAGTATGATATTAGTAAATCCTCAGCTTGTTGGAACATGCCCAAAAACTTACCTACAATAAAATAAAACCCATATTCAAAAGAAATCAAATACACTATAAGCTGGCCATTGGTATAATCAGCGATCCTTAAATTATTGGCAGCCGCGTAGAAAGCTGAATAAACAATCCCTTGTTCGTCTATAATGTGAATGTTGGGTAAACCAAAGTTTATCCCCCACACCCTTACCAAAGACCCTCCAAACAGAATTAAGAAAAGCAATATGTTAATCTTTTTTTTTATAGTCATTGGCAATACCCAAAATGATCTCTTTATATTGTTCCGCAATTTTCTCCCATGAATAGTTTTGGACAAGCGGCCTGCTCACCACTTTTATCTTAGCTGCTCGCTCAAGTGTCCTGCTGTACTGATTTATATTGCTAACATTACAAAAAAGCGGCCAATCTTTTCCAAGTAAATATTCGAGATTTTCCCCCTTATTTGCAACAACAGGCAATCCGCTTGCAAGCGCCTCAAGAAAGACAATGCTCCACCCCGTTTCCCAAGGAGCCGAAAAAGCAAACACATCTGCCGCTCGATAGTATTTGTGTAACTTGCTATGACCAGAGCTTACAAACATATATCGGCCGCGGCCCAGCTCTGTATCAGCCAGATGAACTAGCGCAGATTTCAGAGGACCATCTCCTATAACAAGAAGGCTTCCAATCTTCAGTCTTCCTACTGCCCTAACGGTCAGATCAACTTCCTTTTCCGGCACCAGCGCTGACACAGTGAGAAAAACAGGTCGAGGGAGATCAATGAATGCCTTATCTCCATGAGGATGAAACTTTTTGAGATCAACGCCAGTTGAAATATAGCAAACCCTAAGGTAAGGAAAGTGTTTACGCAACCAACGCTCAATCGAAGGAAACAGAGCGATACACATATTTGGCTTCTGCCATAGGCTCACCGGCTCAATTCCTCCTAGCGTTGCGTAAATAAATGGTGTTCTTTTCAGCGTTCTTATTAATCGACACAGTATACTCCCCCATACGCCATTGGCTGGAAAAAGAAGATCAACTTTTTCTGAAAGAAGCGCAGGCAAGCAGGCAGCACTAAAGGAAAGCATCTCAATTTCACTCGGGCTTATGTGTAGTTTGTTAATGATGTTGCGTAAAAAAGGAAAAATATATAATATTTTGGCTATTAAATGCTGCTCTGGTATGCAAGAGACCTTCCTAATGGTAACTCCTCTTTTGACTAAATTCCCTAGAAGCTCTGATTTATTATTCGACTTTCTCACCCAAACAACAACATCAAAATCTGCCTGCAATCGTTGAGCAATTTCATACACAAAAACTTCAGCTCCACGATCGGTAATACCTAGTCGTGGAATGAGAAAACCTATGGTTGGTCGCGACATATTAATATTTTTTCTACTTAAATAATTTAATAGCCCACATTTGACTAGCAAGAACTGGTGAGGGAAGATTTTTTAACTCATGTGAGGCAATCCGAATATCAGAATGGTAATTTTTTAAAACAGTGCATCTATAACCATTTTTCTCTAAGTTTTTGGGGTACCATGCGGATAGGTGTTGTTGATATTTATTTTTAATTTCCACTTGTAACTTACCGATTTTCTTCCATGGTTCGTCCACGCAATCATAATCTTGCGGATACCAACCAACTGGCGTCCAGATAATAATTTGTTTTCTGGCAATTTTTTCGACCTGAGCCAAAACTTTTTTCCCATCTGGCTTTTTAAAGTGCTCCAATACATCTATCAAAAGTACAATATCAAACGATTTCGGTTTAAAATAATCTTTAAGGTTCTTAGCATCCCCATACACAATTTTAAATCCAAGTTCTTTACAGACAGATAAGTAGGGTTTAAATATATCAAGACACGTAATATCAACACGCCGAAAACGGCGATCTTTAAGTTTCCCGCATGGCCCACTTCCGATATCTAGGATGCACATCTCTTGCCATCCCGGTATCATTTGTTCGATTAGCAAATCCCAAATTTTTGGTTTCAAGATATCATTCTTGACATAAGCTAATAACCGCATCCCAGGCGCTGTAAATCTATTTTGTGACAGTATTATTTGCAATGGATGCATAATTATCTCTTCCTATATATAGCAATTTCTCTCAATCGAGTAATATCTCGCAATATTTCTTTGCGCTCAAAAATCACAAGAATAGTTCCATATAACATTGCACCAATCGCACCCACGGAAAAAAGTTTCCAAACCGAATCAATGACTAATGACTTCCCTACTAGGAAAACTATAATACCCATTAAGATTGAGTAAATCAAATAAGGTACAATATAAGGCCATAAATCAATATGCACATGTCTTCGCACCTGTACAAACGGAATAAAAAATGTTGCCGAGACTATAACTCCTGCTAAGACAACTCCATTAAAGCCCCACAATAAAACAAAAGGAACAGTCAAAATCCACTGTAAGACTGCCCAAAAAAGAGAGATGTTACGAACAACCGATGCTTTTCCTAAGGCAAAAAGGGTATTTATCATGATAGCCCCAATGATCATAAATACTCCTTGAATTAAAGAAAGATACAGAGCTGTTAAACCGGCAAGCCATTGGGACGTATAGATGATATAGGTAACTTGTGGAGCAAGAGCAAAAATCACAGCCAGAAGCGGAAATGACAACATACAAGAAATCTTAATCATTTTTTCAATGAGAGATTTCATAAATAACCTATCATCTTGGCTCCGTGAAACAGCAGGAAAAACAGTTTTCTCTATCACTTCAGAGGGCGCCAGTCCTATCTGTCTTATACCTCCTGCCCAGTTAATAAGCCCAACTTCCTTTGCTCCGAAAAGGACGCCGATAAAAAGAGGGATAACCGCTCCATTGATAGCGCCAATAAGGCTATTAGCCTGATAATTTAAACCAAAAGGCAAAAAACTTTTAATTTCAGAAAGCCGGAAATTAAAACCAATTGGCCAGGGAGAAAGATAATAAAAAATAAAAAAACTAGCAACTCCTCCCAGGAGATTACCTAAAACAAAACTTCCCACCCCAAATCCTTTTATGGCAAAAAAAACAGTAATTATCTGTACTATGGCAAGAGAAGAAATCTCTCCGATGGTTAACTTTTTATACTCTAAATTTCTTTCAAGAAGACGCATGGAAATTGTAGATACCTGGCCTACAAGGACGCTAAGAGAAAACACTCTTAACCAAAATGTTGCTTGTGGATCAAAATTTCTACCATATATAATATGAGCCAAAGGAGATAAAAAATAAACCAGTATAAAAAAAATAACAGAAGCAATACATAATACTGTAAATATAGCTCGCAACTGTTGTTTGGAGACTAATTCCTTCTTCTGAACTAATGCCGTACCAAGACCAAAATTGCTAAGAATGCCTAAGGTAAGAATCAAAAAAGATATAATCGCAAAACCACCAAAGATCGAAGGATTTAGAATTCGTGCCAAAACAATGCTTGATGTAGTAAGAATGAATTGATAAAGAACGCGCCGAATACCTAAAATAAATATTCCACGCACAACCTTTCGCTTAAATAAAATCATTTGTGCAGTTGAATTCATAACAATTGCTTTTACCAAAGAATTTTCCCTTTTCCCCAAAAAGGTTTTTTTGTAAGTCCCAACCGCTCATGCTCCATAAACTCAAAAATATTGAAGGCAGAATTTTTTTCAACAGATTTTTCCATAATTGACACGATTTTTTCGCTTACCTTGATCCCATATAATTTGGGTGCGTTTTCCATTTTTTTCATTTGGTCTTGATTATCCAAAACACCATAAAGAACCTTCAGCACAACTTCCTTTGTTATGGGAGGAGCAAGAATATTTCCTCCTGCAAATATAGCCTCCGGTCTATCAGTATTAAATCTTAAGACAATGCCGGGAATTCCAAGTATGTTTGTCTCTTCTTGAATGCTTCCTGAATCTGTTGCAACAGCAATGCATTTTTTCATTATTGCTATAGTATCTGCGTACGATGGTAATACTTGAGAATAGAAAAAATTTTTATATGTCTTTGAAAGATCATGCACTCTTTCATTCAAACCGTATTTTTTTAGAGCTGCTTCCGTCGCTCTTAGTGAGATAAAAACGATTCTCCTTCCTTCTTTCACTAACCTTTCCATTGCTTCATAAATAGAAATAAACCTTTGATAAGAAATAATATTTTCTCTTCTATGTACGCAAAAACGAATAAGTTGTCCTTCTAAAAGCTGTGGATATTTTTCGAAGATCTTTGATGTTCGTACTTTTTCTTCTATTATTTTCAAAGAGTCGCTTACCGTATTTCCAACCACAAATATTCTCTCTCTTGAATATCCTTCAGAAAGTAGATTGTCTGCATTAAGCCGGGTTGGGGCGAAATGAATTCCAGCTGACGGCCCTGCAGCTCTTGTATCAAATTGTTCAGGATACGGCTCGTATGATCCTTTCTGCCAATTATTTTTTGTAAGTAATCTAAAATACCATTCTATATCGTTGCTGTGTAAAAGCTCAAGAATGATGTGTTTTGAGGGTGACATAGTCCGAAGCCCTGCCTCAACGTGTGCTGTACTTATAAGATTTGCAAACGAAGCTATGCCAGCTGCCACTGCTGTTGTAGTATCAGCACAGATATAGGGAATTACTTGTTTTTTAAAATTTTTTAAATCCTTAAGGAGTTGTCCAAAACGAAGAATAATTTGTGATTGTTGTTCATATAATTCACCTGATACTTCAAGGTTAACATCAGGAACTATACCAAATTCCTTCTCAACTCCGCCTGATAATTTATAATCTGAATGCTGCCCTGAATGAACAACCAAAGTATAATGTCCACGTTCTTTAAGCTTGAGAATAAGAGGGGCTTGTTTTATGATATCCGGTTTGGTACCAATGAGAACAATGTGAATTGTGTTTTTTTGTCTTTTAATTTCCGCAAAAAGATCTTTTCGTATATGCATGTTATTTTACGTAACTTCTACCAAGAATTCTTTCAATGAAACCTACAAAAAATGCAAAATCAAATACGATCTTAAATAAAAGGTATGCAGGGGTTTTATAATGCAGCGAATCTCTGATCCCCTTTCTTAAAGAATTAGGAAATGAATAGATAACTAAAGATTGTATGGTGTGGGCAACCAGCGGGCCCTTTACAACCCATCGAGCGGAAAAAAACACCTCTGATAAAGAAGAAGGATTATAATGATAACAAATTGCATTCTTAGCAGCTTTTGCTATTGCGCCTTTTAACTGCACAAGAACGGTTGTATCTTCCCCATATCCAACGTCTTTATAGCCTTTTGTGTTAAAAAATACATCTCTTCTGATCGCACGAAAATTTGTATCGGTATCCGAACTTTCGGGTCTAATTCGTAAATGAATAGGCATATAACTATTAATGGACCAACATCTTGACCAGACATTGTCAGGATTTGCCACATATTCTTCTTTGGTAAAGGTAGCAATTGCCCTACCCTTTTCGATAGGTGCAACTAGGTATTTTAGATAATCTCTATGGAATTTCATGTCCGCATCAACAAAAACCAAAATATCCCCTTTCGCCTTTTTTGCACCTAAGTTTCGGGCAGGCGCTGGGCCTTTATGTTCTGTTCTGAAAATATGGTATGCAATTTTTTTATCTGACGGTTTATATGAACTTAGTATTCTCCATGTATCATCCGTACTGTCGTCAACTACAATTATCTCTAACGGTCTTTTTGTCTGAACAAATAAGGTATCAAGGCACTTTTCAATGTATTTTTCTTCATTATAAACAGGTAAAATAACAGAAATTCTATACATTTTGTTTGCAGCATCCAACTATCAGCCTATGATAGTATCATACTATATGGATTTGTCTATTATCATCGTAAACTACGATACAAAACAACTTCTTAAAAATTGCCTTTCTTTCGTTTTTAATAACCAGCCAACGATATCATTTGAAGTCTTCGTTATTGATAATGGCTCAACGGATGGAAGCCTGACAATGATCAAGAAAGAATTTCCCCAAGTAAGCATAGTAAAAAATAAACACAATCTCTTGTATTCTAAAGCTAATAATCAAGGACTAAAAAAAACAAAAGGCGTTTATGTTCTCATCCTGAACTCAGATGTAATGCTTGGAAAAGGAGTACTAGATACTATGACTACATTTATGAAAACCCATCCACAGTGTGGTTTAGCATCTTGCCGCGAAGTAGACCAAAATGGCAAAACAATTCGCACTGGTCATCAATATCATAATCCATTCGTTCAAATTATCGAACTGCCGTTTTTTGTAAAATTTTTTAGAAATAGTTCAATTTTGAAAAAATTTCATTATGAAGACTGGAATAGAAAGAGTACAAAAAAAGTTGACACAATTCCTGGATCATTTATGTTTGGCAGATTAGACATTTTAAAAAAAGTCGGTTTCTTTGATGTACATATGAAACTATTCTTTAGCGACGCAGATTTGTGTCTCAGGGTACATAGGGCTGGGTATGATATATATCATCATGGACATGTCACGATAACACATATTAAAGCAGAAACACTCAAACATTTCACCTTAAATGAAATTCTTATGCAGTCATATCAAGACATGTTCTATTATTACAAAAAGCACTTTGGTATTTTTTGGGCAACGCTCATATTCTTTTTTACGAAATTAAGCTTGCTTTATTATAAAGTTGCAAAATGAAATATAAAATTCTGTTTGTTACGCTATTTCCACAAATCGGCGGGGCGGAAACAAGCTTAGTCTACGTATTGCAAAAACTGGACAGAAAACGATTCGAGCCAATCGTCTTATTGCCGAAAGAAGGGTACCTGTCAGAAAGGATAAAACCCCTCGGCATACGAATGGTTTTTTTGGAACTACCGGGCTTTTTGATCCGTCAACTGTTCGTGCCAGGTATAAACCCTTTTGCTGTATGGAAATTTTATCAACTTTGCAAAGAAATTCAACCGCATGTCATTCACCTCAACCACACTACCCTGGCATGCTACACGGGGATCGTCTCAAAGCTTCTCCACATTCCAGTCGTGGCAATATCATGGGTGAACTCAGACTCAATCTATGCGTATCAGGATATCGCCACAAACTTTGGCGCAGATGTTATCCTTGCTATTACAGCAAGATTGCAAAAAAGAATAATCAGGCGAGGCATTGTGAAGAGGGAAAAAGTAAAGCTTCTCACCCCTGGTCTTGATACGAATTTCTTTCGACCACCAGAGAACAAAGTGCGTGCAAAAAAAGATCTCGGCATCAATCCAGATAGTGTGACCATAGGAATCGCAAGCCGCTTTGATCCGGTAAAAGACCATCTCACTTTTTTTACGGCTATGAACATTGTGGCCAAAATTGCTTCAAATATAACGATATTGGTGGCGCAAGATCCAAGTATTAATCTAGAAGAAAAAAATACATTTGCTCCGATAGTCAAAAAAAATATAGATGTATATCTTGCGAATAATCCTACAGTAAAGGAGCGGGTTGTTTTTGTAGGGTATAAGCAAAACATGCTCCCATTTTACCAAGCAACGGATATATTAGTTTCCAGCTCTCTCTACGAAGGGCTTGGCATGATTCACATGGAAGGAGCTTCATGCGGCTTGCCTATCGTGAGCACAAACTTTGATGGACAGCATATCATCGTTAAAAATGGAAGAACAGGATATCTTGTTCCCATCCGAACACCCAAGCTCCTCGCTGAAAAAATCCTAACGCTTGTCCAAAACAAGAGACTCAGGGAACAATTTGGTGCGGAGGCGAGAGCTCATATTCTCAAAAACTTTTCCATCGAACGATACACAAAAAAAGTACAAGATGTTTATTTAGGGCTCGTTCGTCCGCCAGCTGGCGGATGATTACGGCCCTATATGCCGCACCGATATATTCAAGTTATTATCGGATGCGGCCCTGCAGCTTATTTCTTCCTCCCAAAAACCCAATACGCAACAAGAAAAAACGTGAGGATCGTCGTTACATACCCCAACCATATCGTGCCGGTTTTCCCGTGTTTTAA
>JGI1358J11329_10001996_pt1 | contig 16269 bp, 21 predicted proteins | sample Subgroupgradi54m_FD_11329 | JGI IMG/M metagenome (IMG submission 11329)
ACTACAAAGACCTGTTTTCCAGCATATTTTTTAGCCAAAGGATGAGAACCTGAAAGAAGAGAGTGTAATGTTTTTTCTGTAAGATCCTTGTTCATAGTAATACTAATTGTAACAGATTACTGCTATAATCGTAAGAATGAAAATTTTACTAATTGGTCCACAAGGTAGCGGTAAATCCACACAGGCAAAACTGCTGGCAGAGTATTTAAAAATACCAGTTGTTTCAACTGGGGAGATATTTCGTAAACTATCACAAGAGAAGGTTGGTTTTGGACAAATAATAAGGACAATTTTGGATGAAGGCCATCTGGTAGATGACCAAACCACATATAAGATTGTTAAGGATAGATTAAGTCAACCTGATTGTAAGATGGGTTTTGTGATGGATGGATATCCCAGAAATATTCATCAGAAGGAATTGTTTGATCCTGATTTTGATAAAGTTATTTATTTAAAAGTGCCAAATGAAGAGATTGTAAAAAGACTAATGGTAAGAGGTAGAGAGGATGATACCAAAGAGTCTATTCAAACCAGATTGAATTTATATTATGAACAAACACAACCACTGCTTACTTATTATAAGCAAAAAGGGATTTTGGTTGAAGTTGATGGAACAGGGGATATACCAAAAATACAAGATGAAATCAAGAAATTCTTATGAGTTAAAATTGATGAGGCAGAGCGGGAAAATTGCATCTCAGGCTTTAAAAAAAGCAATAGATTCAATAGATGTAGGTATTTCTGAGATTGAGGTTGATAAAATTGTTGAGGAAGAGATTTACAAGTTGGGTGCAGATTTATCATATAAAAGTGTGCCCGGATATAAATATGCAACCTGTATTACTGTTAATGAACAAGTAGTGCACGGTATACCAACTGAGCGCAAATTTATGGAAGGGGATTTAGTTTCTGTAGATTTGGCAGTTATATATAAGGGTTGGCACACAGATTGCGCTTGGAGCGTTTTGCTGGGAAAAGATTTGGAAAAAAAGAAATTTTTAAAAATAGGAGAACAAGCACTGTGGGAAGGTATTGCAAAAGCATATGATGGTAATAGAATAGGAGATATTTCTTCTGCAATTCAAAGACGGATAGAAAGTGGAGGATATAGTGTTGTAAGAAGTTTGGTTGGACACGGAATTGGTAAAAATTTGCATGAAGAACCGGAAGTGCCTGGTTATGGTCGGGAAGGAAGCGGAATGATTTTAAGAGCAGGTCAGACTTTAGCAATTGAAGTAATTTATGCTAAAGGGAGATCAGAGGTTGTTCTAGATAAAGATGGCTGGACGTTTTCAACAGCAGATAAGTCCTGGGGAGGGTTATTTGAGATGACTGTAATCATTGGAAAAATAGACTCAGAGGTGTTAACTGACTGGTATTCTATTGACTAAAGGCTATGGGTTGTGTTTTGAAGCTGAATTTGATAAAATACTTTGGCTGAAATTTTAATTTATGATCAAGGATGTTTTAGAGGTTGAAGGCAAAGTTGTTGAGGTGCTGCCCAATACTTTATTTAGAATAAAAATTGATAGGAGTGATAGTCTGCCTGAGCTTTTGGGGAGGGTGATTTTGTGCCATATCTCAGGTAAAATGAGAATGCATTATATTAGGCTTTTGGAAGGAGATAGAGTTAGAATACAGATGAGCCCGAAGTATGATTTGGATAAGGGTCGAATTACCTTTAGATTAAAATGAGTTGGATAATTATATGAAAGTACAGGCAAGTATTAAAACAAGATGCAAATTTTGCAAAGTGGTCAAAAGGGAAGGCATGTTATATGTTATTTGCCCTCGTGACCCAAGACACAAACAAAGACAAGGATAATTATGGCTAGAATTGCAGGAGTAGATTTACCGGAAAATAAAAAAATTAATATTGGTTTAACCTATATTTTTGGTATAGGTCCTTCCAACGTAGTTTCTGTAATCAAAGAAGCCAATATTGATGGAGCAAAGAGAGTTAAAGATTTAACAGAGGATGAAGTTAATAGAATACAAAAAATAGTTGAGAAAATAAAAGTAGAGGGAGATTTAAGACAAGAGATTGAACAAAACATTAAGAGGCTTGAAGAAATAGGAAGTTATAGAGGATCAAGACATCGCAAAGGTTTACCGTCAAGAGGGCAAAGAACACGATCAAATGCAAGAACAAAGAGGGGAAAGAGAAAGACTGTTGGAACTGTGAGAAAAGAAGTAACTGCAAAAACAGGAGGAGAAACTAAAACTTCAAATACTTAAAATCTATGGCTAAGAAAAAAATACAAATAAAAAAACAAAAAACAGATCGTCAGATGACTAATGGTAGGGTTTATGTAACTGCAACTTTTAATAATACTTTAGTTACACTGACAGATGCATCAGGAAACACTCTTGCTTGGGGTTCTTCAGGGGCTGCAGGTTTTAAGGGTGCACGCAGAGCCACCCCATATGCCGCAATTTCTGCTATGGAATCAGTTGCTCAAAAAGCCAAAGGATTTGGTATATCGTCTGTTGAAGTTTATATAAAAGGTCCTGGAACTGGCCGCGATGCAACAATTAAATCACTGAGAAGTGCTGGTATTAATATCACAATGATTGCTGATGTTACACCAATTCCACACAATGGGCCAAGACCTAAGAAAAGGAGAAGAGTTTAATGGCCCGTTATACAGGACCAAAAAGAAGATTATCAAGAAGAGAAGGTATTGCCCTTTTTGCCAAGGATGTTAAATACCTGGAGAAAAAAGGTGTTATAGCTCCTGGCCAACATGGTGCAAGAATGAGAAGAAGAGTTTCCGAATATGGAATTCAACTGCGTGAAAAACAGAAAGCCAAAAGGTTTTATGGAATTTTGGAAAAACAATTCAAACGCTATTTTGATTCAGCATCCAAAGTTAAAGGTGCCACAGGTTTAAAGTTTCTTGAACTGCTGGAAACCAGATTAGATAATGTAGTTTACAGACTGGGTTTTTCCACCAGCAGGAATGGTGCAAGACAATATGTTTCTCATGGTCATGTTAAAGTAAATGATAAAAAAGTAAGTATTCCTTCATTTCGGGTGAGAGTTGGTGAGACTATTGCATTATCTGATAAATTGAGAGATAATACACAGGTTAAAAAGAGTTTAGAGACAAATTCAACCTTGCCGGAGTGGCTTGAAAGACAGGCTACAGTTGGCAAGGTTTTAAGAGTTCCTAACAGAGACGAAATGGAACAAGCCATAGACGAACAGCTTATCGTTGAATATTACTCAAGGTAAAAATATGTTTAAAGTAATTATTGAAGAGGAAAAAGAAAATTATGCAAAGATAGCTATAGAGCCGCTTGAAGTGGGTTTCGGTCATACTTTAGGTAATAGTATAAGACGGGTACTTTTGACATCACTTCCCGGTGCAGCAGTTACTTCTGTTAAAATTGACGGAGTTTCACATCAATTCTCAACAATAGACGGAGTATTGGAAGATATTATTGAAATTATCTTAAATATCAAAAGAATCCGTTTAAATGTAAATTCAGACAAACCAATTAAATTAACTCTTAAAGTTTCTGGTAAAAAGGTGGCTAAAGCCGGCGATTTTGAAATAGAAGGAGATGGAGAAATTATAAGTAAAGATCAACACATTGCCACTTTAACTGATGCCAAATCCAGGATAAGTATGGAAATGATAGCAGAGCAGGGTAAAGGTTATTCAACTTCTGAAGAAAGAAAACTTAATGAAATTGGTGCAATTTCAATTGATGCATTATTCAGTCCTGTTATCTTGGTAAATTATAGCGTTGAACCAACAAGGGTTGGTAGAAGAACAGATTTTGATAAATTAATTTTAGATGTTACAACCAATGGAATTATTTCTCCGCTTGAAGCTGTAAATGAAGCAGCAAAGATTTTATCCAGCAGTTTCAAAAAGATCTACGAACCAGATATAGAAGAAGAAGTTGCAGAAACAGGACCTTCTATCTCAGAAGAGGTATTAAAGCTTACTATTGAAGAATTAGACTTACCAGTCAGAATTACTAACGCACTAAAGGCTATAGAAATAAATACAATTGAAGATTTAATAAATACTCCCCGCCAAAAACTTTTAAAAGCCAAAAACCTTGGTACAAAATCCATAAGCTTGATATCAGAAAAGCTTTCAGAGAGGGGGTTGTCTTTGAGTGAGGCATAGGGTTTATGGTAAAAAACTTGGTAGAAGTAAAAATCAACGCACTGGACTATTTAAAAGTTTAGTTCAGTCTCTATTCACTCATGGGACAATCACAACTTCACAAACTAAGGCTCATGCAATAAAAGCAATGGTTGATAAAATTATCACCCTGGCCAAAAACAAAAATACTCAAAGACTTCTTCAATCATATTTTACAGAAAAAGCTTTACAGGAAAGATTAATCAAAGAAATAGTACCAAATTTAGGAACCAGGGTATCCGGATTTACATCTTCAGTTAGATTGGGTGCAAGAGAAGGAGATAGAACGATGTTAGTAAGAATGAGTATTATTGGTCATGAAGAAATGAAACCAATTCTGAAACAATCAAGAATTATGAATAATGAATCAAGCGAGAAACAAGTAAAAGTAGAACCCAAAAAAGTTTCAAAGGTTGTAAAAGTTAAACAACTAAGTAAAACATCAAGTAAATAATTATATGGCAACAAATACACTATCAATAAAAGATATAAAAAGAGAATGGCATCTGATTGACGCCAAAGGAAAAATATTAGGAAGATTGGCAACAGAGGTTGCAACTATTTTAATGGGTAAGAAAAAAGCTCAATTTGTCCCTTACTTGGATACAGGCGATTTTGTTGTTGTCACAAATGCCTCCAAAATAAAAGTAACCGGCAAAAAAATGCAGAATAAAAAGTATATTCGTCACTCCGGTTACCCAGGTGGATTAAAAACAGAAACTTTGGAAAAGGTATTAATCAGAAAACCGGAGATGGTTTTTGAACATGCAGTTAAAGGAATGTTACCAGGTACAAAGTTAGGTAGAGTAATGTTTAAAAAATTAAAAGTTTTCTCAGGGGAAAATCATACTTTTACAAAACAATTGCAAAAAGGAGTAACAAACTAAAATGGATATTACCTCTACAGTTGGTAGAAGAAAAGAAGCAGTTGCCAGGGTTAGATTATCAGAAGGTAATGGTTTAATTACTGTTAATGGTAAACCAATAGGAGAATATTTTCTGGGAGCTATTTTCCAGAAATTATATAATAGACCAATAGATGTTACTAAAACTTCCGGTAAATATACAATTTCTGCAAAAGTTGTGGGAGGAGGAAGAGTTTCACAGGTTGAAGCTTTTGTTCATGGGGTTGCCCGGGCAATTGCAAAAACAGATCCCGGCTTAAGAACTCTTTTAAAAAGAGAAGGACTCCTTACAAGGGATGCCAGAGTAAAAGAAAGACGAAAATACGGTAATGCTCAAAAAGCTAGGGCTAAAAAACAATCTCCAAAGCGTTAATATATCATTTTCTATTTTTCTGAATAGCTTTATTCAACACTCCAATTAAATATGGATCTGAAGCATCAATAGCCCTTTGAGTAAATGGAGGAGAAATAATAGTCTCCTCTTTGCTATCGGCAATTAGATTATCTTTGGGAAAAACAACTTCAACCGGTGCTTTCCAATTAGACCAAATGACAAGAGGCCAATAATCGTCTTCCTTCCATCCTGATTGAAGAGTCATGCCATTAGGAAAAGCAGGTCCTCTAAGCTGGGGATCAACTCCACTTGTTTCAAAATGACCATATTTTAAAGCTCTAAAAAGTTCTCTGAAAGCCGCTCCGGCCGCTCTCCCTACTATTGATTGAGATCTTTGTTCTGGCGTAAATTGAGCAATTTCCCTTTGATTCAAACCATCTGATATCATTTGTCTTACTATCTCTTCTTCGATTTCTCTTAGTCTACCATTTGTCTGTACAGGAAGCCTTATGGATCTGATTTCATTGAATGTTTCTCCAGTTCCTATTAAATAAAGTCCGAAAAAAACAGGATCAGATTTTCTACTATTATGAAGAAGAGTTATTGGGTCTACATCTATCATATTGTAACCATGTTCCCATCTATAAAATACCGGTTTGGGTAATATACTGATTGGTTGTCGTCCTTCTCCAGCAGGGATGTGTACTCCACTTATAGCAATACAATTACGGATTTCATCTAAATTTACTGTTTGGCGTGTAACTTCTCTATTGGGAGCAGGAATAAGTGAGCTGTCTGTATTTTCTGCCATTACCATAATATAGCATATTCATGCTAAAAGTTTCCACTAATTTAATAAAGTTCTTATACCAATTTAATAAAGTGTAGTTAAAGGACTGCCAAGCCCGGTGACTGTATCATAAGATTTACCTGCTTTGCACTGGCTACCGCAATCTCCGTTTACTCCTTTGATAATATCTCGAAAGTATGATGTATATTTTTTGCCTGTGGCATCATGATATAAACTAAAGTTAGAAAAGTTTTTCCCCAAGGCATGTATGGCTGCCCATTGAGGAGCACCGGCGCTGGTTCCCCCAACATTTAACCAACCCTTATGATATATTGAAAATCCAGGGTTAGGATCTGCTCCGAATGAAACATCCGGAACTGCTCTTTTCCCGCTGGATATTTTTATATTTAAAAGTTGCTGAAAATTTGGTATGGAAATATAATTACTAACTCCTCCACCAGAACCAGACCAGGCTGTTTCTTGAGTTAAATTTCCATCTGCTCCAAAATGAAAAGTAGTTCCACCAACCCCGATTACATTAGGTGAGACAGCTGGCCACTGTACTCCGGTACCGTTATCTCCGCTTGAGGCAAAAAATACCGCACCTTTTGAATTTTGAAAATAACTGTCCAATTTCTCCTCACCTGAAAATTCTGCTCCGCCCCAACTCATAGATATAGAAACTACATCAGATCTATTCTTGGCATAGCTTATTCCATCAAGCAAATCTTTGACTGAGGCAGATTTACTTTCAACCAGTAATATTTTCGCATTAGGAGCAATAGCATGTGCCCATTGGGTATCAAGGGCAGTTTCAGTAGCCCAACCACTATTTGATCTAATAGGAGAACTCATCTTATGTAATTCAAAACAGCCATTTTTAGCAGTACAAAGAGGAAGACTAAATTGTTTACTAAAAATATTAAGATCCGCCTCAACTGAAGACGAGTTATATGCACCAATTATGGCAATTGTTCCTGATCCACCGGATGAGGGGAGATGATAAATTGCTTTTATTTTATCAGGTGAAAGACCCATTGGAGTTATAGAATTGGAGCGGATATGAATCGGAGGATTAGCTTTAAAACTATCAATTGTGGGAATTTTAGCCAAAATAGGAGATATTGGTAACAAAAAGATCAAGAAGGCTATAAATGATATAAGCCGAATGATAGACGAAACCATATAAATACCGTAACGCATTTAAGAAACTTTTGTCAATAGTCAATTTTCGGCATACCTTCGGATAGAGATTATTGACTACCTGTGATATAGTAGAACCCGTGTCAAAAGTTACTATCAATGATCATATTTTCCGCGGATACGATTTACGTGGAGTTTCCGGAGTTGATTTAAGCGAAGAAATAATGGAGCTGTTGGGTAAGGCTTATGCAACCTTTCTTTATCAGAGAAGAATTTGGGAAGTTGTTGTAGGACGGGATAACAGAGTCACAAGTGAGGCTTTTTCAAAAGCGTTTATTAAAGGTTTGGTTGATAGTGGCATTGATGTAGTAGATATTGGTTTGGCTTTGGCACAAATTGTTTATTTTTCTCAATACCCCTTGCGTTTTAAAGGTGCTGCAATGATTACAGCTTCTCATAACCCTGCGCAATATAATGGAATAAAAATGGCTGTTGGCTTTTCCGATACCATGACAGGTAAAGAAATTCAGGAATTAAAAGTAATTGCAAAGAGTGGACAATTTAAGAAATTTAGCAGAACAGGAACGTATCGACAGGAGGATATTTTTCCTGAATATAAAAAAGATATTTTAAGAAGATCTGGTAAGATTGGCAAATTTAAAGTGGTAGTTGATACAATTTATGGAACAGCTGGGATGTTTTTGCCACAAATTTTAAAAGAAGCCGGGTGTGAGGTTATAGAACAGCACACAGAACTTGATGGCACTTTTCCTCTTGGAACAGCTGATCCTACAGAAAGAAGTGTACAAGAAAGATTAGCGCAAACAGTGGTAAAAGAAAAAGCAGATATTGGATTTTCATATGATACCGATGGAGACAGAATGGGAATTGTGGATTCCAAAGGAAGACTGATTTGGAATGATACTTTGGTTGCAATATTTGCTATGGATGTTTTAGATTTTATGCCTGGGGCAAAAATTGTTTTTAATGTCTTATGTTCAAAACAAACAAGGGATGTAATAGAATCTCACGGCGGTCAACCAATAATCTGGATTACAGGTCACTCGTTTATTAAGGCAAAACTTAAAGAAGAAAGAGCTCCTTTTGCCGGAGAATTATCCGGACATATGTTTTTTGCAGATAATTTTTATGGTCATGATGATGAAGCATATGCAACACTTAGACTGCTTGCATATTTGACAAGAGTAGGAAAATCTTTAGATCAGGTGGTTGATGAGTTACCTAAATATCATAGTAGTCCGGAAATTAAAGTAGGTTGTCCGGATGACATTAAATTTAAACTGGTTTCAGAAAGTATTGCCAAAGATATAAAAGCAGCTTATCCTGATGCAAGTTATGTGGAGATTGATGGGGTGCGGTTTGATACAGAGAATGAAATGGGAGTTATAAGAGCTTCTCAAAATGGTCCTTATATCACAATTAAATATGAGGCAAAGCAAGAAGTTGAATATAACAAATTGAAAAAAGTAATAAATGAAATTTTACATAAATATCCGGAAATAGATTTTAAAGATGGTGTTAATACAGATGCTTTGGATTAATTTTACAAAGCATACTTGTAAAAATACTATTTTTATGGTTTACTAGTAAATGCATCAAGAGACTGTGTACTCGAACGTAAGTGAGTAGTGCATGGCGGCAACCGGAAAGATACGGTGCCAAATCCTTGAGAGGAAGATGCGGTCCGACATTACGTCGGACAAACTTTAACCTCTCAGGTGAGAGGTTTTTTACGTTTTTATGGCAACAGTTACAACTTTTACATCTGAATCAGTTTGCGCTGGTCATCCGGATAAAATTTGTGATGCGATTTCGGATGCAATAGTTGATGCCGTATTGTCTCAGGATAAAAACGGTCATGTCGGAGTAGAAGCTATGGCTGCCTTTGGTAAAGTTATTCTTGCAGGAGAAGTAAAAGTTCAGGGAAAAAAAATTGATTATGAAAAAATTGCCAGAGAACAAATTAAAAGATTAGGATATACTGATCCAAAATTTAATTTTTATGATAAATCCCCAGTTGCAGTGCACGTACACCAGCAATCTCCAGAAATTGCGGTGGGTGTTGATTCCCAAGGCGCAGGAGATCAGGGTATGATGTTTGGGTATGCCTGCAAAGAAACACAAGAACTAATGCCGCTTCCTATTACTTTGGCACATCAGTTAGTAAGAAGAATAGATCAGGTTAGAGAAGAAAGGATTCTTGATTACCTAAGACCAGATGGAAAATCACAAGTCACAATAGAGTATAAAAACGGTAAGCCTGTGGCAGTAACACATGTAGTAATTGCAGTTCCTCATAAGGAAAATATTTCTGAAGAGCAGGTTAAGAAAGACATTTATAAAGAAGTAGTTACTCCTATTTTAGAAAAATACGGATTTAATGTTTCAATAAAAAAATTAATAGTAAATGGAACCGGTGTCTGGCATAACGGAGGTCCTGCATCTGATTGTGGAGTAACGGGCCGAAAAATTGTGGTGGATGGATATGGAGGTTATGCAAGGGTTGGAGGAGGAGCTTTTTCAGGTAAAGACCCGACAAAAGTAGACAGGTCTGGGGCTTATGCTGCCAGATTTTTGGCAAAAAATGTAGTCGCAAACAAATTAGCAGATAAAGCAGAGGTAAGAATTGCATATTTTATTGGGGCAAAAAAACCGGTAATGCTTCAGGTGGAAACTTTTGGAACTAATAAAAAGAGTCAAAAAGTAATTGATTCCTTTGTTGCCAAAATTCTAGATACCTCAGTTTCAGGAATTATTAAGGGGTTAGATTTACTACGTCCTATTTATTTACCAACAGCCTCCTATGGTCACTTCGGCCGAGAAGAATTTCCTTGGGAAAGGGTAGTTTAGAATTTTCAAATAAGTAAAAATTACTTGTAGTATACTTAACTTCGTATGTCTGTTGGATTATCTACACCCGAAGATTTAGTCTATCCTGACGAACCGACTCCTCAGAAAACAAAAGGAATGGAGTGGGTTTTGGCACGTCCCAGGGAAGAGCGTGAAGAAGGAGATAGACTTTTCCAAGAGATGTTGGTTCAAATTAAGGCTGATAAAATTCCTGTCTTTTTTGTTTCCCCCCATTTTGATGATCAAGCAGCTTCTGCTGCAGAGCTAACAAAGGAGCTAAGTGAATCTGAAGGAATGGAGGGGAATATACATGTTATAACTGTGTTTACAAATGGAACAGAAGCAACTCGTAATCCTTTGACTGAAAGATATTTTCCTCCGGGAATAGAAACGGTTGAAGAATTATACAGGACGAGAGCGCAAGAAGATGAAAGGGCTTGCCAAATATTGGGAGCTGTTCCACATATTCTTCGTAGACAAGACAGAAGCCTTTTTAATGATGCCTTATTCCGGGATATTGGATTTCGAAGAGTTCCTGCATATCCATTTGATAGTTTTGCATTGGGAAGAATTTTTCCATCTGATCGTGCTTTACCTGGACAAATCGGTGAAGCATTGAGAGAAGAAATAACTAGAACGATAGGAAAGGAGCAATTTACTAAAGGTAAGTATGTTGTTGTTGGACCAATTGCTGTGAAGGGAAAGATAAGAGCACATGTAGACCATGTTGTAACCCAAAGAGCTGTCACGCAGGTATTTCCGGAGAATGCAATTTATTATGGAGATTATCCTTATATTATTGAAAGAACACCATCTGAAACCTTAATAAATGAGCAAGGGTTAAGACCAACAGTCTTAGAGAGAAAACCCCAGTATCATAGTGCTCGAAAAGAGGCAATTGAAGCTCACAGATCACAGCGTCAACTATTCTTTTTTAATAGCAAACTACCTCCTTTACTTCCTCAGGAAATATATTTTATAAGTTCTCGCGTTGTACAGACTTTACGAGGATCTTCCAGAAACTAATTGAAGTTTATGCTCACAAGGTATCCCCCTGCAAGGCTAGTTAAGTTCTCAATGTGTGCTGAATTTTGGGAAGTTTTTTAGTTCACATTCAGTTACTATTACTTTTTCTACTTTTGCCAAAGTTGGACCTATTTTGCACCACTTAATAAATTTATCTANATTTTCTTTTTCTCCCTCCGCTTNAATATATACAGATCCATCTTCCTTATTTTTNGCAAAACCGGTAATGTTCAACTTATCTGCCTCTTGTTTTGCAGTTGCTCTAAAAAATATTCCCTGAACTAAGCCATAAATTTTAATATTTANATGTTTCATATTAAGAAAATTCTAATATCATTGGTAGATGATCGGAGATTTCAATATACGGGACTTGGAAGCTTTCAACGCTTAAATCATTTGAAACAAAAGTATAATCTGCAAAATTTTGAAATTCTACTTTTCCAAAAAAAGGACTTAAATCACTTCTGGTTTTTGGAATATTAAATTCCTTTATTAAATTTTTCATATTTTCTTCCTGAATTTTAATACTTTTTGTTTGTGGCAAAAGATTAAAATCTCCAACTAGTATTTTTGCTCCATTTGTACTTTTCACAATCTCTTTTACATTTTTTGCTTCATTAAGGCGCCTTTTGGTATCAAGCTTATCACCAGGAAAGCTAGTCCCATGAAAATTAAAAACTGCGAATTCTTTACCATCTATATTAAAAGTAATATATTGAAGGGGTGTTGGGTTATTTGAAAAGTCAGGTTTTAAGGGAGGGTAAGAAGGATCCTTGAATATTAAAATATTACCATGAGAATTTATTTTAATATAATTCTTCACAAAAATGGCAGAACCATATTCTAAATCAAAATCTGTTTGTGAAGGTGGATCTTCTGTATCAAAGCCTGAGATAGTAGGGAAAAAAAATACCAAAAAATCAGATAATATTAATTTTAATTCATCTAACATATTTATACGATTCCCTTTGTACTCTTTTTTATCTGATTTAGTATTAAATACTTCTTGCAGACAAAAAATATCTGTGTTGCTTGATGATTGTTTTATGAAATCTATCAATGGCATAAATACTTTTCCGCCCCAGAGGTTAAGTGAGATTAATTTCATATTATGCTATAATAGCATCTGGGTTATTTTAAATCCATTTGATCCGGAAGGTTGGAACCGGATTTGGGACGTACCAGACGGTACATCCCATAGGTTATTAAAATGAGGTCTGGTAAAAAGTAATTGACCAGACAAATAAAGGTGGCACCACGGTCTAACCGTCCTTTTGAGAGTTTCATTAATATAATGGAATTTTCAAAAGGACGGTTTTTTAAAGGAAAAAATATGTATAAATTGCCAAAAATTATTATTGATAAAACACCAACATACCTAAAAGTTCCAAAAGGGGTAGATTTTTTTGAACTTTTTTCCAAAATTGAAAATAGATTTGAAAACTGTTTTATTTTGGAATCTTTAGGGATAAATGGTAATCTGTCACGTTATTCAATAATAGGTTTTGATCCAGAACATGTTATAAGTGCCAAAAACAAAATTTTATATTTTGATAATCAAAAATTTGAAGTGGAAAATCCTTATTTTGCTTTGCGTGAAATAGTCCCGCAAAATGCCATATCAAGAAATTATGCCGGAGGACTAGTAGGTTATATAAGCTATGATGCAATTAATTATTTTGAAAAAAAGTTAAATATTAAATCTCATCCCAAGTTTAATACTTTTAAATTTGGGGTTTATATGGACGGAGCTATTTTGGATAAAGTTACTGATGAGATCTACTATTTTTATTATGATCAAAACCGGCTGGAAGTATTGGAAAATTTAATTAAACAAAAAAAACATAAAGGTAAAGCGAAGGCAAAATTTATACGAGATACTTTAACGAAAGAAGAACACAGAAGAATTGTTGAAAGAGTAAAAAAGCAAATTATTGCCGGGAATACATTACAGTGTGAAGTTGGGTTTAAAACAGAATTTCAAATTAGTGGTGATACTTTAGAAATTTATAAAAGATTAAGGCAGATTAANCCNTCTCCTTTTATGTATTATCTAAAATTTAGCTCCCAAAAAATAATTGGTGCCAGCCCGGAATTAATGTTTCAACTGCGAGATNGTGAGATGGAAACTCAACCTTTGGCAGGNACNATAAAAAGGGGTAAAAATGAGANNGAAGATANGGANNTNGCAAGAATNTTATTNAANGATCCNAAAGANATTGCCGAACATAATATGCTGGTTGATTTGCANAGAAATGANTTAGGCAGGGTTGCAAAATTTGGTACTGTTAAAGTCCGCAATTTATTGGATATAAAAAAGTTTTCTCATGTTCAACATATTTCCTCAAATATTGTAGGATTATTAAGATCAGATAAGGATATGTTCTTAGGGTTGGCTGTTAATTTTCCTATGGGCACAGTAACAGGTGCTCCAAAGGTGGAAACTATAAAAATTATTAATGCAAATGAATCCTTACCCAGAGGTCCATATGGGGGAGCAATCGGACATTTTGGTTTTAACGGGGATTGTACATTTGCCCTGCCTTTACGTACTCTTTATATTTCCGGTGATTATGCTTTTACTCAAACATCTAGCGGAATTGTTTATGATTCAATAGCGCAAAAAGAATATGAAGAAGTAGAGAATAAGCTTGCTGTAATGAGGAAGGTACTGAGCATATGAAAGTACTACTTATTGATAACTATGATTCATTTACATATAACTTATATCAATATATAGGTGAGATTTTGCAACAAAAAGGAGTTAATTTTGAACTTGATGTTTTTAGAAATGATGAAATAACGCTGAGAGAAATAAAGATCAAAAAATATGACCGTATTGTTATTTCTCCGGGGCCTGGTAATCCTGCGGATAAAGCATATTTTGGGGTATGTAGTAAAGTTATAACTGAGATTGGAAAAAAGATTCCGGTAATGGGAGTTTGTTTAGGTATGCAGGGCATTGCATATTATTTTGGCGGAAAAGTTATATCTGCAAAAGTTCCTATGCACGGCAAAGTAAGTATCATAAAACATGACGGGAAGGGAATATTTAAGAATTTGCCGCAAGGGATTAAAGTAATGAGGTATCACTCATTAATAGCTGACAAATCCAGTTTATCAGAGAATTTGGAAATTAGCGCTAGTGTTGAAGATGCAACTGGGGAAATTATGGGACTTCGTCACAAAAAATATCCAATTGAGGGAATACAATTTCACCCTGAATCTTTTGCAACAGAAGGAGGAAAGAAAATACTAGATAATTTTCTTTTTCAAAGATAAATGGAAACAAAAATATTGTTAAACAAATTAGTAGATGGTAATGACCTGCTGCAAAAGGAGGCCTCCTTTTTGTTGGAACAAATTATTGCCGGGAAGTTAACATCTGCTCAAATTGCGGGTATTTTAGTAGCTCTTCGTAGCAAAGGTGAATCTGTTGAAGAAATTGTAGGTTTTATTCAAACTATGCGAAAACATATGCTAAAAATACATGCTCCTTTATCAATTGATATTGTAGGGACTGGAGGAGATGAGCAGGGAACTTTTAATATTTCCACAGCTTCCTCTTTTGTGGTTGCAGGTGGAGGAATAAAAGTTGCCAAACATGGTAATAGAGCAGCATCCAGTAAATGTGGAAGTGCAGATGTATTGGAGTCTCTTGGAGTAAATATTAATCTAACCCCTAATCAGGCAGAAAAAGTATTTAAAAAAGTAGGAATGGTTTTTCTTTTTGCTCCCTTGTATCACCCTGCTATGAAACAGATTGGACCTGTCCGAAAAGAGCTTGGTTTAAGAACAATATTTAACTTTTTAGGTCCGTTTTTAAATCCGGCCGGAACAAAAAAACAGATTTTAGGAGTTGCTAGTATTACACTTGCTGAAAAATTATCTAGAGTTGCTACAAAGCTTAATTTTGAGCATCTTTTCTTGATTTCAAGTCCGGATGGAATGGATGAGATAACAACTACTGGCAAAACACATATTTTTGAAATTAAAGGATCTAATATAAAATCCTATTCTGTTTCTCCGAAACTGCTTGGGGTAAAACAGGCAACAAAAAAAGATCTAATGGGTAAGGATGCGATAGAAAATGCTGAAATTATTAAATTTGTTTTGCAAGGGGAAAAGGGGCCAAGAAGAGATATTGTTGTATTAAACGCAGCAGCAGCCTTTTATTTGGCAGGGAAAGTAAAAGATATTAAAGAGGGTATTAAAATGGCAGAAAAATCAATTGATAGTGGAGCTGCAATGCAGATTCTTAATAAATTAAGAGAGGAGACTCAAAAATATGCATAAAAAGTTAGAAGACATATTAAGTAAAGTAATAGAAGAGCTTTTAAAGAAAAAACAAAATGACAATTCTTTTTATAAAGCAATGCAGAGATTCGCTAATGGCAAAGTTGCAATTATTGCTGAGGTTAAATTTGCCTCCCCTACAGAGGTTAATTTAGGATCTCCGGATGAATTATTAATAAGAATAAAAGAGTATGAAAAAGGTGGAGCAGATGCTATATCGGTTGTAACTGAAAAGCACTTTTTTAATGGAGACCCCCTCTTTGTGGGAAAAATTAAACAAGCAGTTTCTTTGCCTATTTTGCAAAAAGATTTTGTTATTGATGAGTATCAAATATATGAAGAAAAATTAGCTGGTGCAGATGCAATTTTACTGATTGCCAGAATTTTATCAAAGGAGAATCTTACTTTTTTTGTAAAAAAAGCACAGGAAATTGGTTTGGAGCCGGTTGTTGAGATAAACAGCGAAGATGATTTAAAAAAAGCTATTCAAACAGAAACAGAAATTATTGCAGTAAATGCCAGAGATTTGGATACTTTTGAAGTTGACGTTGATAAAGCTTGTAGTATTTTAAGAATTATTCCTGATAATTACACAAAACTTGGATTCTCAGGAATTAAAGGTAGAAAAGAAGTAGAAAAATATAAAAATGCTGGAGCAAATGGAATTTTGATTGGCACAAGTTTAATGAAAAGTAAGAATATTAAAGAATTTATAGAAGGAATAAAAATATGAATGTA
>JGI1358J11329_10002005_pt1 | contig 16241 bp, 18 predicted proteins | sample Subgroupgradi54m_FD_11329 | JGI IMG/M metagenome (IMG submission 11329)
AAGATTGAATCAAATCCACCACCTCCAAATCCTCCAAATAAATCCTCGAAGTTGACTCGAGCCCCACGGAAGATATCCTCTGTACTATATCTTCCATCAACGCCGGCATGGCCATATGTGTCATAGACTTTTCGTTTTTCATTATCAGATAAAACAGCATAAGCTTCTGAAATTTCCTTAAAATGTTCGCCAGCATCAGGAGACTTATTTCTATCAGGGTGAAATTTTAATGCTAATTTTCTATATTGTGCCTTTATCTCATCTTGAGAAGCGTTCTTTTGTACTCCCAAAACTTCATAATAATCTCGCTTGGCGCTCATAACTATAAACGAATTTGATTAATCTCAAGTATAAATCATCAATTCATTGAGCGCCAGCTGTAGTTTGGCTTGTACTTCCATCAGTTGGTCCTGTTTGAGGGCCTGCTCCAGTCTGATCAGAACCTGGCGGAGGAGTGACTTTTTTGTAAAGCTCAGTACTAATCTCATTAACTATTGTCTTAAGGGCATCTAGTTTTGGTTTAATTTCTGCAGAACCTTTATCGAGTACATCTTTTAGATCCTTGATTGCATTTGTGACTTTGATTCCTTGGTCTTGTGTGATTTTATCTTTTAGATCTTGATTGATCAATTTTTCAGTTGTATAGATATAACCTTCCGCTTCATTTTTTATCTCAATTTCTTCTTTTTTATTCTTATCTTGGTCAGCATAAACTTCTGCGTCCTTTTTCAATTTTTCAATCTCGTCTTTTGAAAGTTTAGTACTTGCAGTTATTGTTATTTTTGCTTCCTTTTGTGTTCCAAGGTCTTTTGCTGTAACATTAAGAATTCCGTTAGCATCAATATCAAATTTTACTTCTATTTGTGGAATTCCTCTTGGAGCAGGTGGAATTCCAGATAGATTAAAACTACCAAGTGAAACATTATCTGCAGCCATTGGTCGTTCACCTTGTACTATGTGAACAGTTACTGCGGTTTGGTTATCTGCTGCAGTGGTAAAGACTTTGCTTTTTGATGCTGGGATAGTGGTGTTTCTTTCAATTAATGGTTCTCGCAACCCTCCGAGTACTTCTACTCCTAGAGTCAATGGAGTGACGTCAAGAAGTACGATATCACTTGTAACTTCGCCTGCTATGATTCCAGCCTGAATTCCAGCACCTAATGCTACTGCTTCCATAGGATCTACTCCTGCTTCTGGTTCCTTTCCTAACACAGACGCAACAAATTTTCTTACTAATGGGATTCTAGTGGGTCCACCAACCAAGATAATCTTGGATATATCTGACGCGGGAAGTTTTGCATCTTCCAAAGCTTTCATAATTGATGACCTACATCTTTCTACTATAGGATTGATAAATTCTTCAAGCTTTGATCTAGTTAGTTTCATTTCTAGGTTCTTTGGACCTGTAGTTTGATCATAAGAGACGAAAGGAAGATTGATGTCAGTTTCCATCACAGAAGAAAGTTCTATTTTTGCTCTTTCTGCAGCTTCCCTTACTCTGACCATAGCTGCGTTATCCTTCGAAAGATCTATTCCAGTATTTTTTCGGAAAGTTTCAACAATGAAATCTATCAGTACTTTGTCCATATCCGTACCTCCAAGCTGAGTATCACCTGATGTACTCATCACTTCAAAAACACCACCTCCCATTTCCATTATTGTAACATCAAGTGTTCCACCTCCAAAATCAAATACCAAAATTTTCATCTCTTGTTTTGTTTTGTCAAGGCCAAAAGCAAGTGATGCTGCAGTTGGTTCATTTATTATTCTGACAACTTCAAGTCCAGCGATTTGGCCAGCGTCCTTTGTTGCTTGCCTCTGATTATCATCAAAATATGCAGGAACTGTGATTACTGCTTTGTCAATTTTTTCACCAATAAATTCTTCAGCATCTCTTTTAATTTTCTGTAAAATATAAGCAGAAATTTGTTGTGGTTTGTATTCTTTGTCATTTACTTTGAAAACAAAGTCACTACCCATCTTTCGCTTTGCAGCTACAATAGTACCTGTTGGATTAGTAACAGCTTGTCTTCTTGCGGGTTCTCCAACAAGAATGGTTCTCCAACAAGAAGCTGACCATCTTTTGTAAAAGCAACAATAGACGGAAATGCTTTTCCGCCTACAGTAGTACCTTCTGCTGCTGGAATGAGTGTTGGTTTACCACCCATCATTACTGCTGCAGCAGAATTACTTGTTCCTAAATCTATTCCTATAATTTTTGCCATTGTAATCACAATCCCATTATCATGTTTTTTTTGATATTTCTACTAAACTAGGTCTAATTACCCTGTTTTGTAAAATATATCCCTTACGAATCTCTGTTGTAATTGTATTCTCATCTAGTGATGAATCTTGTTTTATAGAGATAGCTTCATGCAATTTTGGATCAAAAATTTCTCCAAGTGCATCAATAGGAATGACACCATATTCAGAGAGAAATGAATCCATATTTTTTAAAATTGATGTTAGACCATTTGTGTTTACTTTTTGTTTTTCAAGTGCTTCTTTTGCACGTACAAAATCATCATAAATCGATAAGAATTGGAGTATTATTCCATCAATCACAGAATTTACTCTGTTTTGAACATCTAATTCAGTTCTCTTCTTCAAGTTTTCAAAATCAGCAAGAAGATACTGGAGTTTTTTCTCATAAGATGCTACTTTTTCTTGTTCTTGGACAAGTTGTGTTTTAAGATCATCAATTATTTTTTCTTTTGATTCATCATCACTTTGTTCTTTAATTTCATCATTATTATTTTCTAATTCCATTTCTATTTTTCCCTCTTGTTCTTCAGACAAACTAGATTCATTAAGATTCGTCTAATTTTACTCTTATTACAGGATCTCACACAGTGGATTTGTTTTTATTGTTATGATATCAGAATCTTTTCCGCTCTTGCTAACCTTTTCATAATCCGATTTTGAACAAGCCACTACAATTGTTGTCTTATCACTATGAAATAAATCAAAGGTTGGGCCTTGATAAATTTCAACATCACCAATATAATCACGTAGCTTGGTAACAAGAGAATTTAACATGTCAACTTTATCTCCACGCATTTCATAGGAATCAAGTGTCCAAAGTATAGCGACTCGAGTTCTGCTGGCTTTGAGTTCATTTTTTTTGAGTGTAGAACGAATTTCGTCTATGAGTCTCTTAACATAACCTTCAATTCCCTTTATACTTCCATTAACTAAATACATCATGGTTCCTGCTCCTTCAATCGAAGTTCCAAGCGATCTCAAATCATAAAGCCCGTTTGTCATATCATCCAAAAAGAGATCTTTGAATTCTGTAAACATGAGGTCAGCTCTTGTACTTGGTTCCTGAGCAAATTTACATACTTCTAGTATACTTGACAAACCAGAAAATTGTGAAAGTATCTTAATTGCGTGAAAAAGTTCCGCTGAGGAAATGGCAACAAACTTCTTTTCTTTTTTATCTGTAGCAAGTAACTTGGCAAGTTTATCATCAACCTTACTATTAAAAGAACCAATAATTTCAGGTGTCTGATTTTTTGTGCCAAGAGGATAATAAAAATATGAGATTCCTTTTCCCATCTCAAGACCGGTAACATGTTCTAAAAGTGATATGGTTTCATTATTTCCTCCAATTCCGGTAGGAAGGTTGTAAATTACAGAACCACCTTTCTTAATAGCACTCGTAGCATCCTTGAATTTTGAGTGAATCTCCATCTTTGTCTCTTGTCCAGTTTTTCTGATTCTTGGTGCAAAAAACAGATATTCAGAGTGTGAAATTGCGACGTCAATTGGTTCTACTCCAAGCAATGGTTCATCTTCTTTTAATGAAGTAACATCAGGATAGGTTTTTGCAATTTCAGATTTTAGGGAAATAGCCATATGCGCAGATTCATCTACAATAAAGACATCGGCTCCCCTAGCCACCATTTGACAGGCAATAGAATAACCCTCAGTACTTAGACCATAAACAACAACTTTTGTAGCTACCAAATCATTGGAGCTAGGAGACAAGGCTAAGAAAAACTTTTTCCATGCTGGAATTCTATCAAAAATGTTTGAAAATCTGGTTTGACTTACTTACTCCAAAACAGCTTTTGTTTTTTGAGCCTATGATCAAAAAATTAAGCAAAAACAACCAAGTTCTATGTACTTCGAGGAACTATCATGAGGTTGTAGAACTTGCCAAAGTTAGAAATGTAAAGATTATACTTGTTGGAAGACATGGCGGATCTGATAAATCTGAAAAATTAAAGGCTAGTCTTGAACGAATGCTACATTTATCAACCATAGTAGGGAAATTTGCCCCCGATCTGACTATTAGTTCTTGTTCACCGGAAGCTTCAAGGATTTCTTTTGGGATGGGCATCAAACACATCGCTTTTTCCGACTCGCCTCATGCAGAGGCAGTAATGAGACTCTCTGTTCCATTTGTGCAAAAGCTACTAATTCCATGGATAATACCAAAAAAGGAATTTGTTGGATATGGAATTTCAGAAAATGATATCATACAATATAGATCGATAGATGCAGCCTTAATAGTAAAGCAAAAATCAAAAAATTATTCAAAGAGAGGTTTTCATCTAAAGGATAAGAAGACTATTCTTGTAAGAGTTGAGGAATCACAAGCTGCATATATTCAAACCAGAAAGAACTTGAGTACAAATATCATAAATGAAATTGTAAAAGAATTTTCAAATTACAACATAGTTGTTTTAGGGAGATATTTATCTGACAAAAATAAGCTAAAAAAAGAATTCAGAAATAAGATAATAGTACTAGATAAAGTGGTAGATGGCAAGTCGCTGCTTAGATTTACTGATGTTTTTATAGGATCTGGCGGCACTATGACTGCTGAAGCTGCCTTGATGGGGATTCCAACAATTTCCTATAATGCAGTTCCAAACCATATAGAAAAATATCTTGTAAGAATAGGTCTTGTTAGAAGAGAAAGAAATCCAAAAATAATTTTTAAATCAATTAAGAAAATTTTAAAATCTGATAATCAAAACCTCAGAAAAAAAGCAAGGACATTGTTAAATTCAATGGAAGATCCTTTTTTTAAACTTCTTACCACAATCAGGTCTGTGCGGTAAGATTTAACAAAGTACAAACAACCTTCGAAAAATGGTTTTGAACATAAACCCAGTACTGAATAACATATAAGGGAACTTAATTGAAGATTCAGCGCCCGGAAGCCCGGTAGAGGAGAAATCCACCGAGTGTAGCGGTCAAGCATAGGGGCCTTTGGAGCCCTTGACCCCAGTTCGAATCTGGGCCGGGCTATTTTTTATTTTTAAAATTGTTAGATATAAGGTCCAGTTTGAATACGTGGAAAATGTGGAAATAGTGAAATTCCAATCAATAGTGGAATTAGAAAAATTGCGATTGGAATAGCAAATAATATTATACCAAGCCACAAACAATTTTTTGCTTTACTTGGGTCGTCATCTTTTATTATAAAATAAGCAATAACTCCACCTATAATGTTAAAGAAAATTGGTAAAAGAAACCAAAGACCGCTTCTCTTTCTTAGTTCCATGATCAAATTACTAGTTATTCGAATTTAAACTAAGTTATGTTCTTTAATTATAACTCAAGTTTTGAGAGAAGCTTTGTAGCTATCGTAAACAAAATCAAAGCTAGAGCAACCAAAACAATCATTTCAATTCCAACAAAAGTACTGAAATTTCCAAATATTCCTGCTCTTACAACATCTACAAGATATGTAAGTGGGTTTAGATAAAATGCAGTTGAAAGTGGTTCAGGAGTACCTTCTGCAGGATAAAATGCGGTGCTCACGAATGCAAAAAACAGAAATACAGTATTAATAACAACATTAAATCCTTCACTAGACTGTAGTCTAGTAGATATTATAGATGCAATAGAACCAAAAAGAATAGAGCCTGTAACCGAAGCAAAAACTACAAGCGGTATTGTATAGAAGTTAAATTCAACAGATTTGAAGAAAAGTGGATACCCAACAGCAGTGATAAGAGCTGCACTAATCAAACCAACAATCCCTATTGTGTAAACGTTGCTTAAGATATAATGAGCTCTGGTGAATGGTCCAACAAGAATCTGTTCAAACATTCCGTGCCTTCTGTCATTCCAAATAATAATTCCTGATATGAGAGTACTATTCATTATGTTAAAGCCTATCATACCTGAAGCTATGAATGCTGGATAATCTAGAGATTTGTTTCCAAATGGAACCGAATGGATTAAAGCTGTATATGCAAAACCAGCTACAAAGATATAGATCAAAGGAAAAATGACTTGCCAGATCAAAAATCCCTTGTTAAGAGAAATAGTGAGGTTCCTGTTTACTAATCTAATTACCGGATGCATTAGAATTATTCACCACTGTAAGAAATATTTCTTCAAGTGTAGTAGGCATTACAGACAAATCCTCTATCGGAATGTTATTTACATTCAGGATTTGTAGAATTTTTAGTAAAACTTCTTCTGAATCATTTGATCTAATTGTTATGTTAGTTCCAGAATTGAGATCAATTTCATAATCTTTTATTCCAACTAAAAGACCAGATACGTCTTTTTTTGTTTCTGGTATACGGATTTTGATTGTTTTTTCTCTACCAAATTTATTTTTCAGCTCATCAGGAGTATCTACAGCTATTATCTTACCTTTGTTTATAATTGCAACCTCGTCACACAAATATTCGGCTTCATTTAGTATGTGAGTTGTAAAAAATATTGTAAGACCTTCTCTTACTTTCTTTTTAACAAAATCAAGCAACCCCCGCCTAGCAGACGGATCCAAACCCACAGTGGGTTCATCAAGAAATAAAAGATCCATGTCATGCATGAACTCACGTGCAACTTGTACTCTTCTTCTCTGACCAATTGAAAGATCATCATTTTTCATATTCCTTATTTCTTGTAAATCAAAAGCAGAAAGAAGTTCCTCTAGCCTGTCTTTTCTTGTCTTCCTCTCAACGTTCCACATCATACCATACTTTTCCAATGATTTTTCAACACTGAGCGTGGGTTCGTAACTTGGCTGTTGTAAAACAACACCTATCTTCTTTCGTACATCAAGAGGCTGCCGAATAGCATCGATTCCAAGAATGTTAATTGTCCCATTTGTTGGTGCAATCAGGGTTGTAAGAAGTTTGATTGTGGTGGTTTTTCCAGCACCGTTTGGTCCCAAAAAACCAAAAATTCTACCAGAGTTAACAGAAAGATCGATTCCATCAACTGCCATAATAGATCCGTATGATTTGGAAAGTGAGTTTGCTACAATACATGACATTAAAGAATGTTTTATTCTCCCACTAATTTAGCTAATGAAATTTTTATTAATACACTCTTTCTAACACACAGTAACTTGTCAGAATTTGAATCTCTCTTAAACAAACTTCTAGAGCAAAAACCTGAACTTTCTAGATCAGATATTCAGGGGATGATTGAGAAAAAGAAGGAAAAGATCGGGGCAGGGTATTTGACAGATCAGGGTGCTCTTTTTCTCATAGCATCAGATCTTGGAGCATCATTAAACGAACAATTGAAAGTTGAGATGGGTCTTAAAGATCTATACGTGGGTGCAAAAGAAATCACACTTCAAACAAGAGTAATGAATGTCTATCCAGCTAAACAGTTTTCTAGAAAAGATGGTTCACAGTTTCTTCTTAGAACCATGACAGTCTATGATGCAGATTCAAGGGCAAAAGTCAAGTTATGGGATGAAAAAGCAAATCTGCCAGGTATAGAAAACCTCAAGCCTGGGGATCTTGTAAAGATAATCAAAGCCTATGTAAAATCCGACATGACAGGCACTCCCATAATCAACGTAGGTTCCAATTCAAATATAGAAACTGATGAAATGCAAAGCGACATTCCTTCTCTTGATTCAATTACTGAAGATGTTAGTGCAATAAAAGAAAACCAACAAAATCTAGTAGTTTCTGGCATTTTAGATGGCAATGTTAGAGTTTCTGAATTTACAAACTTTAAGGGTCAACCAGGGAAAGCTCTTCATCTACGACTCAAAGGAAAAAATGACACATACACAAGAGTTGTTTTATGGAATGCTGATGAAAAATCTCTTCCAAAAATGATTACACTTGGTGCAAAGACTAGGCTAATTGGAGTTAGAACCAAGATGGGTCAACAGGGATTAGAATTACATGGGGATGAAGGTACAGTGATTGAAATTGAAGGTACAAAAGAAATTCAACCAATAATTGTTAGAGTTTTATCTATTGTAAAAAATGATTCTGGAAATACTCTGATTTTAGGAACGCGACAAGATAAGAAAATATTGAATGTCATAGATTCAGCTGGAGTTTCAAAAGATCTAAAAGTTAGTGATGTAATAGAATGCATGCCAACCAAAGTGTATGGCAATTCAGTAACACTTGAAGGAGATTCATTTGTCCGAAAAATTGATGACAACAAAGTACCAACTATTTTAGAATTAAGAACTAAAATCAGAGATCTAAAGCCAAGTGATGACATGTATTGCATAGAAGCTATCATTCTAAAAAATCCGGAAAGGCGTGAAATCCAAACAAAGACAGGCGAACTTGTATCTCTATCAGAGATGTTTATTGAAGACGAGACTGGACAAATCTGGTTAAAAGGTTGGAGAAATCAAGCTAGACTACTAGACCAGTTTTCCCAAGGTGAAATAATCACAGTAACAGGTGTAACTGCAAAAGCTGGCTTAGAAGGCAGAACCGAACTCTTTTTGACTCCATTTTCAAGCATCATAAAGAAGAATTAAGAGTCCCAAAAACCTCTAGTTGTGACGTATTGTCTTTCTGCTTCATAGATTTGCTTGTATAATTCTTCTTCACCTACCATGTTTCTTAGAATACGAGCAGCTGTATCAGCACCAACACCATATCCTGAAAGAACAAGAAGTGCTGTCTTTCCAAAGTTTTCCAAGAGAGAAGAAATTTTCCATGCACGTACAAACTTATGATTTTCATCAGATGTGATTTTTTTACCAGAATGTTTCTTTTGTATTATTTTTGATAGATCATAATCGGAAAAAAATGTGGCAGTTATCTGTCTCGATTTACAGTAATGACATGCAAGTGAATCTTTTATTTCCTTTGTCTCCACCACCCTTTCCCATTTCCCACAGCGTGCACAAACAAGCCTATGTTTAGTTTTCAATAGCCTTGCTTTGACAAGGTCTAAAATTCCTTTGTCAATGTTTGCAGGAGATGCATAGTACTTTGTTGTATGATCGAGTATCGGTTCTGCAAGTTTGGAGAAACTTTCTACTTCGATCCAATGTAATTGTATCTCTCCTGATTTTATTTTCTTTAACAATTCCGCTGTTCTTTCTAAATCATATTTATCATGAAACAGCTCACGCAAAGCTTCTTTTGCAAGCGGTGTCTTTGAATATTTTTCATAGAGAAATCTAGCAGACTTTCTGTCATAAATTGATCCTCGACCTACAATACCAAACTTCTTGGCTACACACCATGTACGCCAATTCACATTATGTGTGCCTGCAAGTGATGCCGTTACAATCAGAGCCAAATCAAATTCATCTTTAAGAATATCCAGCAGAGGTTTTTGTGATATTCTACCTGTGGATGACATCATTATTCTGTAAGCGTCAGACCTAGAATCTACCAAATATCCTGTCCTTGCTGAGAGCATTGCAGAGAGAAGTGTAGAGATGGTCGAGTTTATTTTTGTACCAAAACAAGAATGCATGACTATAGTGTTACGAGCTCGAAGTGACTCAACTACTATGGTTTTTTCATCTGGAATAGTTCCTAGCTTAAGGTTCTCAATCACTCTATTGGATATTGTAGGTGAAGCTACCTGTACTTTGGTTCTAAAACTACCAACTTTTCTTGCGGTGGCATAATCAACTGGTATGTTTTCGCCTTCCCAATAAGGTACATTAATTCCAGCTGCGCTTACAGGTTCAACATTAATTTTTAGCGAACTTTCATCAACATTTAGTATTCTCCATTGCATTCCTCTAAGAACAAAAACGTTGCCTGGATCACCATAATCTCCTACAAATCTCTGATCTAAACTTCCAATAATTTTCTTACTTGCAGTATCAAAGACCTTGAATTTTAAAATATCAGGTATTGTAGAAAGGTTTTCAAAATAATATCTAAACGCCCTTCCCTTTTTCTTAAAAACCATTTCTTCTTTATCAAAAAATAAAATTGAGTTAGAATGTAAAATGTCAAGTACTGTAAAGAGTTCTTCTATTGTAACATTCCTAAAAGGGTATGCTTGCTTGATAATCTTTATTGCCATATCGACAGGAACACTTCCAAATTGCATTGTCATGCCAACCAGATGATGAGCTAGTACATCAAGTGCACCTTCATGTATAATCTGATCTTCGATTGATCTTTCCTTTACTCTATCAAGTATTGCATGTGCCTCAAACTCGTCATCAGGGTTGTTGGTTATGATCAGACCCTTTGCAGAAGAATCTCTATTGTGCTTGCTCCTTCCTATTCTTTGCATTAATTTCGAAACTTGTCTGGGGGATCCATAATGAATTACTAATTCAACAGAACCAATATCAAGTCCAAGTTCAAGTGATGAAGTACAAATTACGATTCCAGGTTTTCCTTGTCTGAGCGTTTCTTCTGTTTCTTCTCGAACTTCTTGTGAGAGTGAACCGTGGTGCAACTCTATTTTTGAAGTAGATCGTTCTCTGAGAATAGAAGCAAGATATTCTGATTCTCCACGTGTATTTGTAAAAAGCAAAACTGGGGAGTCGGGATGATTTTTTGCCACATATTCAATAATAAAATCGACAACATCAGTTATGGTCCCATCAATGTATTTTACTTCTACATCGTATTTTCTTATTGAAGTGTCCTGAATTATTTTGCATTTTCTTTTTGTACCAACAACAAACTTGGCAGATTCATTAGTATTTCCTATTGTTGCAGAAAGACCTACTCTGGTTATTGGAAATTTTGAATTAATCTGGAGTCGTTCTAGACTGAGAGAAAGTTGAGATCCTCTTTCATTTCCTAACAGTTCATGTATCTCATCAATTACTATCCACTCAAGCTCAGAAAGAGCGTTTAATATTTTCTGTTGTGTTAAAAGGATCATTATAGTTTCAGGGGTTGTTATCAGAACATCCGGTGGTGATTCAGTTATTTTTTTTCGAATTGCTTGAGTTGTATCACCATGTCGTATCTGTATAGTAAGATTTTCACCTTCAGCGTATTTTATTATCCTTCTAAAGACATCACGATTTAGTGCACGAAGTGGCGTAATGTATAATGCCTTTGTCTTTCCAACTTTTTTTGATTTAGCAAGACGGGCGAAAATCGGAATCACCGAAGATTCTGTCTTACCAGAACCAGTAGGAGCAACTATCAACGAATCTATTTTTTGATATACTACGGGAACTGCTTTTTTCTGGATATCAGTTAAATTTTCAAACCCATGAGAACGAAACTTGTCTGTAAGAGAAAGATCATCTAGTTGGTTCTGGTTCTTGACTCTGTCTTGTTCTAGCTCGCTCATATACCATAACACCCACTAATCCAATTCCAAATAGAATTACTGTGATGATTGGGATAGAGTCAAAAATTCCTGCCATGAGCGCCTTAGCCATTCACAGTGATAAATATCTTAAGGTAAATCTTCTAGTCCGTTATGTGTAATTATATAGTTAGCCACTTTCTTGTTACCAAAGGATGGAAAAACTTGTGCGACATATTTTTGTTCATTCTTAACTAGGCTAATTTTTTGATGTGTGAACATACTTATCGATCTACTCAGGTTTTCTCTTTCTTCATCATCTGATTTTCTAGTTATGTTAGTTACAACTACAGGAATTTGTCTTTTTACAGTAACATGTGCTAACTTGTGCATATATTCCATAAATGCAATATGTTTTGCCAATGAATTTGATTCCTTAGAATATTCAAAAGAAAATAGATCAGTGATGTTATCAATTACAACGAGATTTAAATTCTCAATTTCTGATATTTTGTCTACATACTTCAGCTGTTCTGCAGTATTTGTTATCCTTCCAACAATCACTTTATCAAGAAGTTTTGGTTCCATTCCTTTTGCTTTAAGAAGTTCGATCAATCTTTCTGGTCTAAAACTACCAGTTGTATCTTGATACAGAATCATTCCACCATGTATGAATGAATTTACACAAATCTGTAGAAGTAGCTGTGTTTTACCGGAACCACTTGGACCATAGATGTCAGTTATCATACTACCCCTTATGCCACCCTCAAGGAGTTCGTCAAGCTTCCCAATACCAGTTGTAATCATCAAATCTCTACAGAATACCACAAATTAAAGAATGTCAAATACTATTCAAGATCGGGAAGGCTTTTATTCCCGATCTCAGGCAGTGGTCACAAGTGATTTATGTTTGTCGCAATCGCAATCGCAACCAAAAAGACCATTGACAATTTTACAGAAAGGTATTAACAAGAAGGTTACCGTCAGGCTGAAAAGCGAAGTAGAATACAAGGGAAAAATGAATAACGTAGATTCATACATGAATTTGATTATGACAGATGCCGAAGAGATAAGCAATGGCAAAGTGATTGCAAATTATGGTAGAGTCATAGTAAGAGGAAATAATGTTCTTTTTATCAGACTAGAAAATGAGCTTTAAATAAACAGGTTTTTGAAAAATGGGGCGAACTTACCTCTTTACATCAGAATCAGTAACGGAAGGACATCCAGACAAAGTGTGTGATCAGATTTCTGATGCAATTTTAGACGAATTTCTAAAACAAGATCCAGAATCAAGAGTTGCAGTTGAAACTTTGACTACGACTGGAATAGTAGTAGTTGCAGGCGAGGTCACCTCTAGAGCAAAGTTTAATGTGCAAGATGTAGTAAGAAAGACATTACGTGAGATTGGTTATGATGATCCTCAGTATGGTTTTGATGCAGATTCATGTAGTGTCCTAGTTTCATTGCATTCACAAAGTTCAGATATATCTCAAGGCGTTTCATCATCAGAAAATAAGGAACAAGGTGCAGGTGATCAAGGTTTGATGTTTGGATATGCAACCAACGAAACTGAAGAAATGATGCCAATGCCAATCATGCTGGCTCATAAACTTACTAAGCAACTTGCAGAGGTTAGAAAAAACAAATTACTTCCTTGGGTCAGACCAGATGGAAAATCTCAAGTTACTGTAGAATATGAAGATGGAAAACCAAAGAGACTTGAAGCCATAGTAATATCAATACAGCACTCTCCAGAAGTAAATAATGATCAGATAAAAAAAGAGATAATTGAAAAAGTAGTCAAACCAGTTTGTGGAAAGTACTGGCATGATAAAATCAGGATTCATGTTAATCCAACTGGTCGATTTGTTATAGGCGGACCTCCTGGTGATGCTGGTCTTACAGGAAGAAAAATTATTGTAGATACCTATGGAGGCATGGGCCGACATGGTGGAGGTGCCTTTTCTGGAAAAGATCCATCAAAAGTAGATAGATCAGCATGTTACATGTGTAGATATATTGCAAAGAACATAGTAGCTGCTGGTCTAGCTGAAAGATGTGAAGTTCAAGTTGCATATGCAATTGGTGTTGCAGAACCCGTATCTCTAATGGTAAGTACATTTGATACAAGTAAGATTCCAGAAGAACAAATTGAAAATCTGGTCAGAAAACATTTTGACATGAGACCTGCGGCGATAATATCTCACCTACAGCTAAAACGTCCAATTTATAGGAAAACAGCAGCCTATGGTCACTTTGGTAGAAATGAGCCTGAATTCAGTTGGGAAAAAACTGACAAGGCTGAGGTACTAAGAAAGGCTGCTGGCCTCTAAGACTGCTTTGTAGGTTTTAAATTCAATCCCAGACATACTTTTCAATTTTTTATGATTCCCGATGTAGTCTCCTACTAAAATATTCAAATCATCTATTCCAAAATTCGTTTTTGGATTATGTAATGCGGTACGATATGCTTCCTCTAGATCGATATTTGTTATAGGAATTTTTTTTCCTTGAATAAAATTTCTAACGTAATCATTGAATGTTATAATCTTTGGACCCACAAGATCAATAATTTTGTTTGAAAACTTTTGTTGTGTTAGAGATTGGAAAATAACTTCCGCCACATCTCCTATGAAAATTGGTTGTAGTCTATATCTACCTGAGCCGGGAACAGTTATTGCACCTTGTTTTATTTGTTTAAAAAGAATACGGAATAATGAATCATCCTTACCTATTATGTAAGATGCACGAAAAATTGTGTAATCTAAACCTGAATTAATGATTTCTTGTTCTGCTTGGAATTTAGAAATAAAATATCCAAACGTGTAGTTTTACTTACACCTAGACCACTGATGTAAATTATTTTTTTTATTTTGGCTTTTTTGCATAGGTTTATTGCATTTTTCGTAAGACCGACATTTACTTTTTGGTAATCAGAATCAACTGTCTGTTTCCCTTTTCCAATGAAATGTAAAAGTGCAGAACATCCTCGTAATCTTGTTACAAGATAGGTTTCAGAAAGATCTTCTGAGGTTAGAGCAGTACCAAAGTTTATCGAAGATTCTTTACCTTCACGCACAACTCCAATTACAGAAATTCCTTTTTTTGCTAATGCCTTTCCTACATTTTGCCTACAAAACCATTGGCACCCGTTATTGCTACTTTTAGTGTATTTTTGCTCATATTGAAAAATGTATCCGACAAATTAATTTTAAAGGTATGGTAAGATAGTATTGATTGAATACTACTGATTGCTACCAAATTTTAGGGGTTCAAAAAGACGCATCCCAAAAAGAGATAAAAAGTGCCTATAGAAGACTTTCGTTAAAATATCATCCTGACAGAAATAAAGATGAAAAAGACGCTGAAAAATTCAAACAGGTTATAGAAGCTTATCAAATCCTCAGATTAGAGGAAAAAAAGAAAAGTAAAAGATCTGAAGTTGACATAGCCTACACCTATGCTGAATTTTGGAAACAATATGACAAAAAAGTAAACGAGGAATTTCAATTTAACAAGGCAAATTTTGCTGAATTTAGGAATCCATTTGGTGCTAATGTTCCAGAAACTTATAGTCACAACCAAGAAAAAGGACCTTCACAGATTTCTACACACGTCATTTTGTATGTGGGTATTGGCCTAGTAGCATTGTACATAATTCTTTCCGAGATTCTAAAGTAATTTGGTAAAGATTAATACACAAAAAAATAATTTCCCTTATGGAAAGTGAGTCAAAACCAAAGGGCAAGCTTAGGACTGGTTTTACAACAGGAACTTGTGCTACTGCTGGTGCCAAAGCAGGAATCTTAGCCATTTTAAATCAAGAAAAAATTGGTTCTGTAGATGTAACTCTGCCTAAAAAGTCTAAAATTCAAATTAAAATTGCAAGTTGCCAATTTGATAAACAAAGTGCAAAATGTTCTGTTATAAAAGATGGCGGAGATGATCCAGATGTTACACATGGTGCCGAAATAATTACAGAGATATCACTAACTGATAAACCAAATCAAATAGAAATTGATGGGGGGGAAGGTGTAGGACGAGTAACAAAACCAGGTCTTGGTCTTGAAATAGGCTCTGCAGCAATAAATCCAACTCCAAAAAAGATGATAACTGAAAACATTCAAGAGATAAGAAAAATATTCTTGAAAAAAATGGCGTAAGGGTAATTGTCTCAGTACCAAAAGGAAAGGAGCTGGCAACAAAAACAGATAACCCAAGACTTGGAATTATTGGAGGCATCTCAATTCTGGGAACAAGTGGAATTGTGATACCATACTCTACCGCTTCTTTTGCAGCTGCAATCAGACAGAGTCTTGACGTTACAGTTGCAATGGGAAATGATACTGTCGTACTAACGACAGGTGGGAGAAGCGAGGATTTTTCAAGAAATATCATAAAACTTCCTGATCATTGTTTTGTCCAGATGGGAGATTTTTCAGGATATACAGTTCAACAATGTGCAAAACGACCAATCAAAAAAGCACATGTTGCAGGTTTTATCGGTAAGCTAACAAAGATGGCAATGGGAGTAAAACAAACCCATGTCAAGGGCTCAAAAGTGGATATGCAGTTTCTGTCAGAACTTGCACAAAGATGTAATGCGAAAAATGAAACCATAGCAGAGATAAAAAAAGCAAATACTGCAAGGCATGTCTATGAAATAGCCACAAAAGAAAACATTAGAGGTTTTTTTGATATGATTTGCTCAGAAGTCTATAATCAATTAAGAAAACATTCTGAAGCCAAGTTTGAGCTTGATGTGATCATGTTTGATTTTGACGGTAAGATAATAG
>JGI1358J11329_10002009_pt1 | contig 16235 bp, 14 predicted proteins | sample Subgroupgradi54m_FD_11329 | JGI IMG/M metagenome (IMG submission 11329)
GAAAATGTTAAATTAGCCTCCGCCGTGGGGGCAATCATAATCGGGTTTAATATAAAAGTTGCGCCAAACGCTCAAAGGCTTGCTGAAAACGAGCATGTTTTAATACGAACTTACAACATTATATATGAGTTATTGGATGAAGTGGAAGATGTAGTGAAAACCTTGCTTGAAGTAGGACAACTTGAGGAAGTTTTAGGAAAAGCAGAGATAATAGCCGAGTTTACTTTTGGAAAAGATGAGCGGGTTGCAGGTTGCAGAATGACTGAGGGGACAATTGCAAAAGGACAAAAAATGAGAGTTCTAAGAGAAGGGCAGAAAATAGGTGAAGGCAAGCTTAAATCACTTAGAAAAGTTAAAGAAGAGGTAACAAGAGTTGAAAAAGGAAATGATTGCGGAATGATCTTTGATCCAGCCATAGATTTTGCAGTTGGAGATATTGCAGAATCATTTAGAGTGATATAGACAGTCATACCTAATCGAATAAGTGAAGTGAAATAACGGTTATGTTTTCCTTTGCGAACCGTCTTTTCTGTCAGCTTCTCTGATTTTTTGGAAGAGTTTTCTTTCTTCTTCTCTCATGATTGTAGCAAATTCATTATCAGAATGGGAGTAGGCAATTTTATCCAATTGTTCAAATGTAACTCCTGGTTTCAGGTAGCTTTCTGCATTAGGTAGACTTTTAAGAAATTCATAGGGAATCTGGTAGTTATTGTACACTTTTTTCTTTTTCCCATTTTTATCAACTTCTACGGTAGGGTAACCACATGGCCGGTGGAAAATAAGGTAGGGATTAAAATAGTTTCTGTAGTAGTCATTGATTTGGTCACACATACTTTGGTTAATATGTTCCCATCCCATGTTTTTCCTAATCACTGATCCGTTTTTTGTTTCACAAAGGGCATTATCTCCTGAGTGGTAAGACCTGTTTTTTGTTTGTTTAATCACCAGCCGCTGGAGTAAATCTGCTACCAGATAATTGATGGTTTCCTTCCCTCTATCTGAATGGAAGTTAAAAATGGTAAAGGGATACTGGTCAAGAATATCCATTAATGCCGGAAGCATACACCGCTCTGATAACTGAGGGACACAAAAGACAATCTCACACTGGGTAATCTCATCCACTGAGTTGATGTGATATACATCCTTCTGACTGACTGAATCTACCCTGATCGAGTCTGGTTTACCGTAGTTTTGTGGAGGCATAGTCATACCGATAGGGATCTGTCTGGCCTTAGTATGGTTGATCCAGGAACTTTTGTAAACCGGGCAGTGGCGCAGGTTGGTAATGTGGGAGTGGGAAACACGGGCAATTGTCTGGTAGTCTTTTTTACCGAATACTTCAAACTCCCGCCGCAGGATTTCCTTGGTAGCGTCTTCAGATAACCGTAAATGTACTTCATCAGTTCGTTCCAGAAGTTTAATGTCTTTTGTAATATAGATTTTTACTGGATTAGATCTGATATAGACTGCCTTTTGCAATGTCCCTTGTTCTGCCCTTTTGATAAATTGGTATAATCGATTCTTTTTGTAACCAGTCACTTTATGCAAGTAGTTAATAATGACATGTTTCTCTTTTTTAGGAAGTCTTTGGTAAGAAAACTGTTTGATTGTTTTGGTAATAAAAGAGTACTTCTCTTTAAGTGGTGATTCCTCCAGGGAGATGACCATTTTTAAAGACCCTTTTAGAAACTCTTTTAGTTGTGTAATATTAGTTAAACGCGAGTCATCCATAATAACTTTCATCGATAGAAACTATTGTGGCGGTTCGCGTTTGTTTTGCAAAGAGACTGTTTTTCTCCTTTACAGTTTCACTTCTCTTTTTCGGTTAGGTAGACGTAACCCCTTTACTTCACTCTTTGATTTGGTAAGACTTAGACTTGACTATAGGGCATCTTTAGTGTAAAATTTGGACAATGAAATACGATTCTTATCTTACAGAGCTTAAAACTCTACTCCCAACTGCTAAAAGTATTTTAATTGCTATCCCTAGTGGAGCAAGTATAGACAAACTTGCATCTGCTTTGTCCCTCTTTTTAACTTTTGAAGCTGCAGGCAAGCAGGTTAATATAGTCTGTGATGATAATATTAAAGTTTCTCAAGCTCATCTTTTCGGAGTAGATCATGTACAAAAAACCCTGTCTTCAACAGAGGGTGGTAATCTAACTCTAACTTTAGAAGGCGTGGCAGCATCTGATAATACTGTTCCAGCCTTGGAAAAATTGGACTGGTATGCAGAAAATAGTAATTTAAATCTAGTTTTCCATGTTTTGTCTGGTCAAACTTTTCAACCAGCAAGAATTGTTCCGCGTTCCCAGGGAAGTGGCTTTAATCTTATATTTATAATTGGAGCAGTTAATTTAAATGCTTTAGGTAATATATATCTTCAAAATCAAAATGCTTTTTCCGGAACTCATATTGTAAATATTGATACGCAAGCTGCTAATACCAGCTTTGGTCAAACCAATATTCTAGATCTTCAAACAGCGTCTTTATCAGAAGTCCTGACCAATTTGATTTCCGATTTAGGTTATTTGCTTGACGCGGACTCTGCCAGCAATCTTTTGGTTGGAATATTTGATTCAACAAACAATTTATCAGATCCTAAGGTAAATGCTGAGAGCTATATGGCTATTGCTAATTGTTTAAAGTCAGGAGGAAAAAAGCCATCTTTAACTCAACCTCAACAATCCTCTTATGATTGGAATGCGCTTGCTCCTAAAGATTCATCTTACGTTCAGCAGTCTCCAATTAACGTAGAACCTCAAGTGCAATCTGTTTCTGATTTGCAAGCAAATCAACCCTCTCCTGAAGAGCGTCCGGCTGGTGAGGGGATAATTTCTGAAACTGTTGAACCAGAATGGTTAACCCCTAAAATCTTCAAAGGCACATCTTTAGGTTAAGGATTGCTTTTATGTAACTTTTCTGGTAATATGCGCACAGATTAAATATGGACAACTTTGGCATCAAAGTTGATCCCAAGAAAGGTTTAAGATGCCGCTTGATCCAAAGATAAAGCTACAAATAATTAAAGATTTTGCTACCAAGAGCGGAGACACAGGTTCTCCTGAGGTTCAAATAGCCCTTTTATCAGAACAAATTAAAAATTTAACTGATCATTTAAAAGAACATACACATGATATTCATTCCAGACGAGGACTGCTTTCAATGGTTAATAAGAGGAGAAGATTATTGCAGTATTTGTTTAAGAAAGATCCTGATAGGTACAAAATTGTCATAGACAAACTTGGATTATCAAAATAACTAGGTAGTATGGTATAATTTAGGATATAAGAGAGATTTGGGGATTGCAAAGAGATAATTAACAAGATTAATTGTTTCTTCCACAGTTTCCAAAATCTCCATTATTTTTTAATAAGATTGCCGCGCTAGGCGCTCGCAAGACGTAAATCAAATGAACAAAATAATAACAAAAGAAATGGACCTAAATGGTCGTAAATTAAAGTTAGAAACAGGCAAGCTTGCGCAACAAGCAGATGCTTGCGTTTTGGTGACTTGGGGCGAGACAGTAGTTTTAGCAACAGTTGCCACCCAACCTTTAAAAGAAGATATTGGATATTTCCCTCTTTCTGTAGAATATGTTGAAAAACATTATGCCGGTGGAAGAATTTCCTCATCTAAATTTATTAAAAGAGAAACAAGACCAACTGATGATGCAGTACTCACCGGAAGATTAATTGATAGATCAATAAGACCCTTATTCCCTAAAGATTTTAAAATGCGTGAAGTGCAGGTAATATTAAGTGTTTTATCAGTTGACGGTATAAATGATCCTGATGTTTTAGGTTTGATTGGTGCATCAGCTGTACTTTCTCTCTCCTCTGTTCCCTGGAATGGACCAATTGCTATGGTAAGGGTTGGAGAAAAAGATGGAGCCTTAATTATTAATCCGACAATGGATCAATATGAATCTTTAAATATGGAACTCTTGGTTGCCAGTGGAAAAGAAAAAGTTGTAATGATAGAAACAGGAGCAAAACAGATTGATGAAAAAATCGTATTTGATGGAATCAAGCAAGCGCATAAGGGGTCTCAGGAAATAATTGCTTTTATAGAAGAATTTGCCAAGCAAGCAGCCAAAACAAAGCAGGTAATCTCTCCGCTTGAAGAAACTTTAGAAGATGTTTTGATGACAGAGGTCAAAAAAATTACCAAAGAAAGAATTGAAGCTGCTCTTTTTGATAATGAACATCCATGGCATGAAGCAACCGGAGATTTAATTAAAAAAGAATTGGCTGCAAAGTATGCAGAAACCTTAACACCTCAAATAATATCCGGAATTTTTGATAAAGTTGTAAAAGAAATAGTTAAGAAAGAGGTTTTGGAAAAAGGTAAAAGAGTTGACTTGCGAGCCATGGATGAGATAAGAGGTCTTTCTATGGAAGTAGGACTTTTGCCAAGAACACACGGAAGTGCATTATTTCAAAGAGGTGACACACAAGTTTTATCTATTGCAACGCTTGGCGCTCCATCTTTGGAGCAGACTTTGGATGGTATGGAAGGGGAGAGAAAAAAAAGATTTATCCATTATTACAATATGGGTATAAATCCTTTCTCAGTTGGTGAGGTAAAAAGAATTGGTCCTCCTAACAGACGAGATGTTGGACATGGTAGTTTAGCAGAAAAAGCCATACTTCCTGTAATGCCCAGTCGCGAACAGTTTCCTTATGCTGTAAGAGTAGTTTCCGAGGTTTTAGCAGCAAATGCTTCTACCTCACAAGCTGCAGTTTGTAGTAGCTCTCTGGCACTATTAAATGCCGGTGTTCCTTTATCGGAACCTGTTGCCGGAATTGCCATGGGGCTTTTCTCAAACGATAAAAAATTTCAGGTTATAACAGATATGAGAGCTGTTGAGGATTTTTATGGAGAAATGGATTTTAAAATTGCCGGAACTAAAAACGGAATTACTGCTATACAGATGGATACAAAATTAGAAGGGTTATCTTTTGAAATTATTGAGGAAGCGCTAAAGCAGGGGAAAAATGCCAGAATAAGTATTTTAGAACAAATGAATAAAATAATTTCGGCTGCTGGACCAATGTCACAATATGCACCAAGAATTGAAACAATGCAGATTCAACCTTCAGAAATAGGACTTTTAATAGGAACAGGTGGAAAAACAATTAATGGAATTATAGCCAAAACCGGAGCTCAAATTGATATTGAAGATGACGGGACTGTTACTATCTCAGCAGTTGGTGAGGGTAGTGTTAAAAATGCGATGGCGGAAATTGAAGCAATGTTTAAAAAGGTTAATATTGGGGATGAATTTGAAGGTAAAGTTGTACGACTTGCAGCTTTTGGTGCTTTTGTGGAAATTACACCAGGTAAAGATGGATTGGTTCATATTTCTCAAATGGCTCCGGGTCGAGTGGAGCGAGCAGAGGATGTTGTATCTGAGGGACAAGTTGTAAAAGTAAGAGTTACAGATGTTTCCCCGGATGGAAAAGTAGGACTTTCAATGCTTTTTGGAGCTGATATAAAATCAGAATCTGAGAGTAGACCGCGTTCTACTGGTGGTTTTAGATCTTCAGGTGGAGGATTTAATCGAGAAGAGGGTGGCGGTGAGCGAAGATCATTTAATGACAGACCTAGTTTTGGTGGAGGAGATAGAAGACCTACAAGTGGAGGCTACAGACCGGCTGGAAGATCTGGAGGTTTTGGGGGAGAAAGAAGAAGCAGCGGATTTGGTGGAAGAAGTAGTAGCGGAGGATTTGGCAGAAGCAGTTCAAGAAGTGGTTTTGGTGGAAGAGGTGGTTCTGGATCCAGAGGTGGCAGAGGCGGATTTGAACGCTAATTTAATAAATTTTTTTGGGAATTTTTAAGATAATTTCAGTTGTAGACAAATTGTCGACAATTCAATTTCGCTTTCATCTTTCTCTCGGAGCTTCATTTTGTACCAGTAATCTCTTGGGTTTACGCTATCGGTAAGAGCGGCGATTACATCAACTACTGAAAACCACCATTCATTCTTATAAATAATTTTTCTTACTTTTTTTCCTTTAAAAATAGCAACTTTAGAGATCGTTATTCTACATTAACCCAAAAATTACCCGAAGTCAATAGAGAGTTCTATACATTTATACTACGTCCGTATGATAAATGAAATTTGTCACAAATTTATGCTTAGTAAGAACTAAATATCTGTAGGTGTCAATACAATTCCACCTCGGGGGTGGAAGTCTGCATGAAAAATTAAAAGTGATTAGAAACTAAATTCTAATCGGAAATTCTTCTTTAAGGTAACTTCTCGCTAGTCGCTCGAAGAATAATTAGATTCCCGCTTTCGTGGGAATGACATTTAAGGTAAAATATGGATTATGGATTCTGCCAAGGCAATAATTGAAGAATTAAAATTAAAAATTACTAAGGCCAATTTATCTCCCGAGATTTCTGATAAACTTAATAATCTTTTGAAATTTCCCTCCTCCGGAATTGAGTTTGAAAGACTGATTTCTTATATTGATTTTGTAATTTCTTTACCTTTTTCTAAATTTTCTCAGGATATTTTGGATATAAATAGGGCTAAACAAATTCTGGATAAAAATCATTATGGATTGCAATCTGTTAAAGACAGGATTTTAGAATATCTTTCAGTTTTAATTTTGCATAGTCAAAAACAGAAGTCAAATGATTTTCATGCTCCAATTCTGGCTTTTATTGGTTTGGTTGGAACAGGCAAAACTTCTATTGCTTATTCTATTGCCGAAAGTTTGGGCAGACCAATTGTCAGAATCCCTTTCGGAGGAATAGAAGATTCAGCTACTCTTCGTGGCAGATCACGGCTAGAATCAGATGCAGAACCTGGTTTAATAATTAAGGCTATAAAGTCCTCCGGGGTAAGTAACCCGGTAATACTTTTGGATGAGGTAGATAGAATAGCCTTAGAACATAGAATTGATATTATGGGAGTATTGGTAGAACTTTTAGACCCCGCACAAAATAAAACATATGTTGATAGATATTTGGACTTTCCTTATGATTTGTCACAGGTTCTATTTATAGTAACTGCCAATAATGCCAGCAATATTGTAACAGCGGTTATGGACCGCTTGGAACCTATACAAATGCCTTCCTATTCGGACGAAGAAAAAGTTACAATAGGAAAGAAGTATCTTTTACCAAAAGTTTTGGATGAAGCAGGGGTAGATAGTAAGCTATTGATAATACCTGATATGGTTTGGCCGCAAATTATAAGGCCATTAGGTTTTGATTCAGGTATAAGGTCATTATTTAGAAGCTTACAATCAATATGCCGCAAAATCGCAAGAAAGGTTATAGAAGGACAAACAGGACCTTTTACAATTACTAATGAGAATTTAGGAGAATATTTATCAAATTGACCTAATAATGAAGTCTTTTATACCAAAGTTTAATTTAAATAAAAATAATCATCAACAATTAAAGCTTATCCCCTTAGGAGGAGTAGGTGATGTTACCAAAAATATGTATGTCTATGAATATGGAGAGGACATTATAATTGTTGACTGTGGAGTAGGATTTCCGGATGAAGCAATGCTTGGAGTTGATTTGGTAATTCCGGATATCTCGTATCTTAGAGATAAAAAAGATAAAATCAGAGCAATAATAATTACTCATGGACATGAAGATCATATCGGATCCTTGCCTTATCTTTGGCCAGAACTTCAGGTACCAATTTATACTCAAAAATTAACTGCCGGGTTTATTAGAGCAAAATTTAAAGAACACAATCTGCCAAAAGATAAAATAATAGAGGTTAAAATTGATCAAAGATTAGAGCTTGGGGTTTTTAGAGTTTCTTTTTATCAGGTATCTCACTCGATACCAGATTCTACAGGAATAGTTATAAGAACACCACTGGGTTTAATTATACATCAGGCAGATTTTAAGATAGACTGGACTCCTGTTTCAGGACAAGTTACAGATGTGGGTACTGTTGCTCAACTTGGTAGCGAAGGGGTTTTATTACTTCTTATTGATTGTTTAAGAGTTGAAAAGCCTGGTTTTAATAAATCAGAAAAATCAATTGAGGATACTTTTGAAAAAGCAGTAATTGAAACTAAAGGTAAGGTTTTAATTACCATGACTTCATCAAATGTCTCAAGAATGCAGCAAGCAATTAATGTAGCAGAAAGGTTAGGAAGAAAAGTTGCAATTGTTGGGAGATCTTTTGAAAATAATTTTCAAGTTGCTAGAGATTTAGGATATTTACATATCCCACCTGGTATTGTAATTGCCCCTGATGCAATTTCCTCATTTGCCGGGGAAAAGCTTTTGGTGCTTATTGCCGGGTCTCAGGGTCAAACAGAATCTTCTTTATCTAGGGTAGCTAATCAGGAACACAGGATGGTTAAGCTTTTGCAAGGTGATAGTGTGATATTTTCTGCAGATCCAATCCCTTCTACAGAATCTGCTCAAAACGCATTAATTGATTCTCTTTCCAGGCTAGGTGCGACTGTATATTATTCTGCAGTCAATTCGCAGCTGCATGTTTCAGGTCATGCAGCTTTGGAAGAACTACGGCTTATGGTAAATTTAATAAAACCTAAGTTCCTCCTACCAATAGGAGGAACTTTTAGGCATATGGTAGCTTTTTCAAAAATGGTTCAGGATTTAGGTTATGATAAAAAAAGAATTATTGAAGCTGAGAATGGAGATATTTTAGAAGTTTCAGAGAATAATATTAAGCTTTCTGGAACTGTTGATGTACAAAATGTATATGTAGATGGATTGGGGATTGGGGATATTGGACATGTAGTTTTGCGTGATAGAGCGAAAATGAGTGAGGAAGGGGTTGTTGTGGTGGTAGTATCTGTAGATCAACACAGCGGAAAGTTGATTTCTGATGTAGACATTATTTCAAGAGGATTTGTGTTTGAAGAATTGGCGCAGGATCTTTTAGACGATGCAAAAAAAGTAGTTAAAGATGCCCTTTTGCAGCATATTCATAAATCTCCTGATTGGCGGTTTGTAAGAAAAATAATTGAAGATAGTTTAGAGAAGTTTTTATACCGGTTAACTGAGAGAAGACCGTTAATATTGCCGGTAGTTGTGGAAGTGTAACATATCCCATAGTGTGATGTGGTATAATATTAATATATTTAAATTATGGCTAGAAGACGATCTATTTATAAATTACCCAAATTAAGACTTAAGCCAAAAACCATTACGGCAATAGGTACTCTGATTGCTTTTTCTTTGGCTGTTTTATCAACTATTGCATTGCTTAATCATTCCCAGACTCTATCTTTTTGGAGAGATTTTTTAAATAATTATTTAGGCTGGACAAAGTTTGCTGCTCCTATCGTATTTCTACTTTGCGGCTTAGTGTTAACCCGTACAAAATTGAAATTTGCGCAAACTAATGTACTGTTAGGGTTTATATTGGTAGTTTTATCTATATCGGGTTTGATTGGAGCAATTAACTTTGATAGAGCAGGTTCAATTGGCCAGACTTTATGGATTGAGCTTTCTTCCTTTGTTACTGTTTTCGGAGCAGTTGCCCTATTAATATTGGTTTTTCTGGTGGGTTTGGTTGTGCTTTTTAATACTTCATTGCAGCATATTTTTGGGATTTTCGCTTGGGTTTTTCATTTCATCTCAGAGATTATAAAGCCAATTTTTAATCGTCAAAGAACCTTTGATGCAAAACATATACCGATTAAAGTTTCAGGTGTTGATGATCGTCCTATTGCCAAAATATATACGCCTGAACCTAAAAAGGAACATATAATTGCTGATGTGTTGGTGCAAAATGTGGCAGGAAAAGGAGTAGTCTGGAATAAACCGCCCTTAAACTTATTATCAGATAAAGTAGGTTCTGCGGCAGAAAGAGGAGATGTTAAAAGGAGTGCATCAATTATAGAGAAAACTCTGGACTCTTTTGGGGTACAAGCAAGAGTTGCGGAAGTAAATGGTGGTCCGGCTGTGACCCAATATGCTTTGGAAATATCAGCTGGTACAAAAATTTCCAAGATTGCGAATTTACAACATGATTTGGCTTTAGCTTTAGCCACACCTACCGGTACGGTAAGAATTGAGGCGCCAATCCCTGGAAAATCTTTAGTAGGAATTGAGGTGCCTAACCGTTCACTTGAGGTTGTAGGATTAAAACATGTTTTGGCATCAGATGAAATGTCCAAGCATAAATCACAACTGGCCATAGCTTTAGGACGTGATACATCATCCAAGCCAATTATTGTAGATATAGATAGGATGCCACATTGTTTAATTGCCGGAACAACAGGTTCAGGTAAATCAATAATGTTAAACGCTGTTATTACATCGCTTCTATTTAGGAATTCACCTGATGAGTTAAAGTTGCTTTTGATTGATCCAAAAAGAGTAGAGCTGACAAATTATAATGGTATCCCCCATCTTTTAACTCCAGTTATAACCGAACCGGAAAAAATTCTTTCCTCGCTAAAATGGGCCATGGCAGAAATGGATAGAAGGTATAAATCATTCCAGTCTGTGGGAGTAAGAAACATTACCGGGTATAACGAGATGTCCGGTTTTCAAGCCTTACCCTATATCGTAATTATTATTGATGAACTTGCAGATTTGATGATGTTTGCTCCGGTTGAAATTGAGGATGCCATAACCCGTATTGCTCAACTTGCCAGAGCTACAGGTATTCATTTAGTTGTTGCAACACAAAGACCATCGGTTGATGTTATAACAGGGCTTATTAAAGCAAATATTCCCTGCAGGATTGCGTTTAATGTTTCATCGATGATTGATTCCAGAGTTATTTTGGATGGGCCGGGAGCTGAGAAATTGTTGGGGCGTGGAGATATGTTGTTTTTGCCCCCTGATGCATCAAAGCCAATTCGGGTTCAGGGTGTTTTTGTACAAGATGCTGAGATTAATAACTTAATAAAATTCCTTAAAGCATCGGGAATTGCGCCTCAGTATACAGCTGAGGTAACAGAAATGCCTATTGGCAGGATGGGTGGGAAAGGTATGGATGGGGGATCAAGAGATGAATTATTTGAGGAAGCTGTCAGGACTATTTGTCAATATGATCGGGCTTCAGCGTCACTTTTACAAAGAAGATTAAAAGTCGGTTATGCAAGAGCAGCCAGAATTTTGGATGAACTTGAAGAGGCAGGAATTGTTGGACCAGGTGAAGGATCTAAACCAAGAGATGTACTTGTCAGAAATGCTGAAGAATATTTTACTGCTGCGAATTCTGTTTCTTCTCAATAAATTTCTCTTTCATGAAACTTCAAGAAGTTATTAAATTATTAAACTCCGGGAAAGTTGGAGTAATGCCAACAGATACTATATACGGGATTGTTGGGTCTGCACTAAACCCGAAAACGGTTGAAGAGATTTATAGATTAAGGAAAAGAGCTTCTGAAAAACCGATGATTATTTTAATCTCTTCTTTGAAAGATTTGGAAAAATTTGAGATAAATTTAACAAACACCCAAAAAGAATTTTTAGAAAAAATCTGGCCAAATCCAGTAAGTGTAGTATTACCTTGTAACTTAGAAAAATTTAAATATTTGCATAGAGGTACANATAGCTTAGCTTTTAGAATGCCAAAAGATAANAGGTTTTTGGAAATTTTAAGAAAGGTCGGACCGATTGTCGCACCCAGTGCTAATTTTGAAGGTAAAAAATTTGCAGAAACAATTAATGAGGCAAAAAAATATTTTAGGGATAAGATCTTTTATATAGATGGTGGAAAAATTAAATCCAAATCATCTACACTAATCCAATTAGACTTTAATGGATCAGTAAAGATACTAAGACAAGGTAGTTGCAAACTAGTATAATCTTCACATGCGTACAGTTGGACAAGTTTTAAAAGAAGAAAGAGAAAAAAAATTCTACACAATAGATGAGATTGAGAAAGCAACCAAAATCAGAAAAGAACTGCTTGAGGCTCTTGAAGCAGGTCAATACCAGAAGCTCCCTCCTACCACCTTTGTTCAGGGGTTTATAAAAAATTATGGTAAATTCCTCGGATTGGATACAGAGAAACTTCTGGCAATATTTCGAAGAGAATTTTCCGATCAAAAACACCCACCCAGGATTTTAGAATCATTTAGCAATCCTGTAGATAAGAAAAAATTCAGATTAACTCCAACCAGAGTTTTGGTTAGTTTGGTTTTATCTCTTGTAATAATATTCTTTGCATATCTTTGGTTTGAATACCATTTTTTAGTTAGTGGACCTTTTCTACAAGTTGACCAACCAATAAATCAACAAACTACAACTGTCCAATCGATCCAGGTTTATGGTAGGACAGATCCTGAGAATAAAGTTAATATTAATGATCAGGAAATTTCAGTAGATCCTTCTGGGAAGTTTTCCCAGGAGATTAAACTTTCGGATAATTCTAATACTTTGGTTATCAAAGCTATTTCTAAGAGTGGTAAAACAACCAGAATAGAACGAACTGTATTTTTAAAGAAGTAACAAAGGATCTATTATTATGATATATTAGAGCCCATGGATTTATTGCAAGTTGCTCTGATATTTTTAATACTTCTCTTATCAATCTTTTTGGCGCTAACTGGTATCCAGGTATTTTTTATCTTAAGAGATTTAAAAAAAGCGCTAGATAAATTAAATGCTTTCTTACAAACAGGTGAAAATATAGCTCAAGATATTGAAAGACCAGTTGCAGCTGCCAGTAATATGGTAACTGGTATTGGAAATGGAGTTTCAGATGCGGCTAAAATATTGGAAAAAATAATCAACAGAAAACCAAAACAATCAAAACCCAAAAGGTTCTACAAAAAGGTTTTATAACCTTTTTGCGTTACTTTTCAAAGCGAACCCTGTGAGCTTGCAAGCTCTGCTTACAAAAAGGTTTTATTAACCTTTGTCATTGCGAGCGAATGAAATTCGCGTGGCAATCTTTTTAATGATATTATTTAATTAATGAATCAAAAAGGCCATGCGATTTTAATAGTTTTACTAATAGCCGCAGCAATTGGTGGATATTTAATATATTCTGGAAAAATTAATCTTCCTCAAAAACAAGTTGTTTGTACTTTGGAAGCTAAAATTTGTTCGGATGGATCTTCGGTTGGCAGAAGTGGACCAAAATGTGAATTTACACCTTGTCCAACTAAAAATAATGAATCTACTAATTCTGCACAGATAGCTAATTGGAAAACATATACAGATTCACAAAATAACTTTAGTTTTAAATATCCAGATACTTGGTACTACAAATCTATAACTAATGCTGATGGTAAAGATTCAGTCAGATTTTTCCAAACAGGAGGAAAAGAAGAAATTACGTTTATGATGCGTAAAGGAAATGAGCAACTATCTGTTGAAATAAGAAATGGCCAGAATATAGACGAACTACAAAAACAGGTAAATGTCCCTAAGACTACAATTTCAAACAAACCGGCTCTAAAATTATCCACAGGAGTTTATATAGAGATAAATTCTGCCCAAAAAATCACTTTATCCATTAGTAGATATCCTGATGAAGAAAATGATTTAGACCAAATTATTTCTACCTTTAAATTTTTAAATCAAAAATAAATTTCTTCATGTTAGAATTTCAATATGGCTTGGAAAGTTAATTTCTTTCAAACTAATCGGGGTGAATCCCCAGTTCAAGAGTTTATCAAGCAGCAAGACGACGCAACTTATGCCAAAATTTTGCTGAGTATAAAATTTCTTAGTGATAATGGCCCATTTCTTAAACCGCCATATATTAAAAAATTGAAGGAAAAATTATATGAACTGAGAATTTCCGGAAAAGTGTCCATCAGAGTTTTCTACACGATTTTCAATAATGAATATTATTTACTACATGCTTTTAAAAAGCAAAGCCAAAAAACACCGCCAAAAGAAATTAAGATGGCTGTTGACAGAATGAAACAATTGATATAGCATATATGCTATAATTCATTTATATGAATATTCCTCCAGAGAAAAGAAAACATTTAGATTTTGAGATTTTCTTAAAAGATTCATTAAAGAATCCTAAAATTAAGGCTGAATATGATAAATTACAGCCTGAATTTGCTATGATTCAGGCCATGATAGATGCCAGGGTTAAAAAAGGGGTTACTCAGGAAGATCTGGCGAAAAGAATTGGCACCAAACAGTCAGTTATTTCCAGATTAGAGTCCGGTAGGGCAAATCCATCCGTAGCTTTTTTAAAAAAGCTTGCTCAGGCTTTAAATACCCGCTTAGAGATTAAATTTGTCTAATTTTCCTAAAAGCGTTATACTAAATTCAATGAGGCAATGTGGTCTGGCTCCAATATTAATAATTCTTCTTATAGCCGCAGCAACTTTTGGATATTTAATATATTCTGGAAAAATTAATCTTCCTCAAAAACAAACAAATCAAAATTCTACAACTCAAGTTCAAGTACGACAATCTGATCAAGGTAGTCGGTCACAATTCAAAATGCCACCATTAGCTTTTTCTGATTGGGTTAATAATCAGATAGTAAGTGGTTCTGTTAAACCCGTATCAAAAATTACAATTAGCCCGAATTCAGGACCTTTTGGTTCAACAATTTCAGTTACAGGTACCAATTGGCCACCCAACAAAAAAATAATTCTATCTTTTGTCGGTTTAAATATGATTACTGATACTTTACCAATAGGTTCAGCTATAATTGATGCTAATGGTATTTTGCCGCCAACTAGTATTACACTTGGCGATTCTAGCGCAAAATTTTTCAAAATGCAAAATGGTGATCTTGTTATTGTAGCTATACCATCTGATAGTAATCCCCAGAAAAGCCCATATTGGGCAGCGGCTCTTTTTACCAATACAAATAACAAATAGAAATAATAATTTCAATTTTTTACTCCCTTTGTTCCAAAGCAAGATTTAATAAATACAAGATTGTATAATACAAACATGGATTCAAAGACATTAAGAAAAAAGTTTTTAAATTTTTTTGAAAAGAATGGGCATATTATAATTCCTTCTGCACCTCTAGTTCCTGCAGATGAAGAGCAATTAGAAGGTAAAGAAAAAGTTTTATTTACCTCTGCTGGTATGCAGCAGCTTATCCCATATTTGATGGGCAAGCCTCATCCTAAAGGAAATAAATTAGCTGATGTGCAAAAGTGTGTAAGAACTGATGATATAGAAGAGGTGGGAGATGCCACTCATCATACCTTTTTTGAGATGTTGGGAAATTGGTCATTAGGAGATTATTGGAAAGATGGAGCAATAGAGCTGTCGTTTAAGTTTCTTACTGAAGAACTTAAAATTCCATTGGGTAAGCTAGCTGTTTCAGTTTTTGCTGGGGATAAGGATGCACCCCGTGATGAAGAATCTTCCAATAAGTGGAAAGAACTGGGAATTTCAGAAAAAAGAATTGTCTATTTAGGAAAAGAAGCGAATTGGTGGCCAACTCCAAGAAAAGATATTACAACAGGTGAGTTAAAAGATGCTTTTGGACTATGTGGTCCTGACACTGAAATGTTTATCTGGATAGGCAAAGGAGAAGTCCCTGAAAAATTTGATCCTACAGATTCTAAATGGGTAGAAGTTTGGAATGATGTGTTTATGGAATTTAATCGCAAAGAAGATGGGGTTTTAGAAGAATTACCACAAAAAAATGTAGATACTGGTATGGGTTTAGAAAGAATGCTAGCTGTTTTAAATGGAAAAGATAATGATTATGAAACAGATTTATTCGAACCAATAATTGAAGAAATAAAAAAATCAAAAAATAATTATTCAGAAAAGTCTCAAAGAATAATTGCAGATCATTTAAGAGCAGCTGTTTTTTTAGTAGGTGATGGAGTAAAGCCAAACTCTGAAGATGATAGAGGTTCGATAGTTCATCATTTAATAAGAGATGGGGTTAATCAAATAGAGGGTCAGCTTGAAAAAGAAAGGGTAGAACAAATAATCAAGGATGTAATCTCAGTGTATAGTGATTCATATAAAAATCTTGCAGAAAAATCTGAAGAAATAATACATGAAGCTTTAAATACTGTAGATTCAATACGACAGGGTAGCGAGTCGCTTGAGCTTATCAAAAAGGAAACGGATAAGTTGTTACAGATTAGAACTGAAATTACGCCCATTAGTACTGCTTCTGGTGTTGCAGGAGAAATGGCTTTTGACTTTCATCAAAATTTTGGAACGGCAAGTCCCACGCTAATTAACATTGCTAAAAAATTAGAATTTATTATTCCAGATTTCGAGGAGGGGTATCAGAAAGCATTCCAGAAACATCAGCAAGTGTCACGTTGGGTACCGGCTGGAGAATTTAAAGG
>JGI1358J11329_10002010_pt1 | contig 16230 bp, 17 predicted proteins | sample Subgroupgradi54m_FD_11329 | JGI IMG/M metagenome (IMG submission 11329)
TGGTGGGCCAGCCGGGGCTCGAACCCGGAACCAATAGCTTAAGAGGCTACTGCTCTACCATTGAGCTACTGACCCACAGGAATGCATTGTAACAAAGCTCGAACCCGGAACCAACCCCGAAAGCCTTCGGGGCTGCTCTACCATTGAGCTACTGACCCACAAAAAAGCTCCATCAAGTTAACATAGGGGTTTTTGGGATTCAAGCGAGCCTACTTTTCATCTTTATAAAACCAGCACCAGGGCCAGCAGGCCGACGCTGATAAAAAGGATGGCCAGGAGGTTCAGGATGAAATCGAGACGATGGAAGAGGGCCTGGAACCAGGGGTCGCGGACGGTAAAATTCACGGGAGGCGAACTCGGGTTGCTTTTGACGTGGCGCTCGCCGTCAAAATTCACCGCGGTCAGCTGGTATTCCCCGGCCGGCATCGAAAAAACATTGCGGTCTTCTTCGACCGTCCACGCGCCGTCCAAAGCGGCCTGCCCCGTGTACATTTTGAGCATCTGCTGATTCGGTTTTGCGGAAGCCGCATGGGCCATGTAAACCATGATCCAGGCGCCCGGAACGGCTTTCCCCTGCACCAGGACGGCGGAATCGGTTTTATTTTGGGCCACCGAAAGGATGGCGGGAACGGGCAGGGCGGGATCCACGGCGGCCGCAATCACATGGGGGGCCAGCGTATCCAGCGTGGTGGTTTTTGTTCCGGTCTCCCGGATCCGGTATTCACTGGGATTCGCGGCAAAAGAAAGCCCAAGGATAAAAATCATTTTGATGGCCCAGAGGATCAAAATCCCGATCAGCAGTGAAAGCGTCAGGGCCCGGCGCGTTTTATACTGCACCTCCTCGCCCGTACTGCCATACGCCTCGGACGTCGTCACCAGATACGAAGGCAGTGAAACCACGGTCAAAAAAACCTCCGCGCCAATAATGCTGAACACCGTAAAAAAGGCGCTCAGGGCATGGGCGGTCAGCAGGGATTCTTTTTGCCGGTAAATCAACGCGGACGTGTGCAGGATCAAATTAGTCCATCGCTGTCGTAAAGAACTCATACGCTAGGATTTCGGATTAAGCAGGCGGGTGATCTTTTGGGTGAGCTGTTCCAGGTCCGTCGACGACTTCACATAATAATCCGCCGCGCCCAGCTTCAGTCCTTTTTGCCGGTCTTCGTCCTGGCCCAGGTTCGAAAGGATGATCACCGGGATTTTTTTGAGCTCCGGTATTTTTTTAACGGCTTCCAGCACGTCAAACCCGCTCATTTTGGGAAGCATCAGGTCCAGCAATACAAAATCCGGCTTCTCTTTTTTAATCAAATCGAGACCCGCCTCCCCATTGGACGCGGAAAGCACGTTAAAACCCGCTCCCAAAAGCTCGATGCTGAGGGCTTTCAGCAAAATCGGCTCATCTTCCACTACAACAATTGTTTTCATGTTATGCTGATTATAAAGACCCTTTGCTTAAAGTCCATTCATAAATGAAAATCAAGAGCGGCTGGATCAATTTTATCCTGCATTTTTCCAGTCTTATCAACACCCAAAAAAATAAACTTTTTTCCTCCCACGGAATCGGCACGCTCGGCACGGCCCTGACAATTTTGATTTTGGAAGCCGTGCTTTTTTTGGTTTCCATTCCCGCTTACATTTTTATAGCGCCGCAAACACTTTCCGTTTCAGGGGGCGGCGACCCCAAGGTCGTGGTGGCCTACCGGCTGCGGCGGATCGTATCGCTTTCCGGGCTGGCCGTCACCATACTCGTGTTGCTGGCCAAGCTGGGGGTGGTGGGATTTTTGAGCGCCCAATTCTTCACGGGCCGCACGCTGGCCTTTGACGCCACCTGGGACTTTAATCAGCCGCTCGATTATGTGTATGATCCGACCAAAGTGCAAATTGTGGATGGCATGGCGGTGATGAGCGCCCAAAATTCTCCCGCTCTGGAACAATCGACCACGATCGAAGTTCAGCCTCCGGACATTACTCCTACCCCCGCCCCTTCATCTCCCTCAACGCCAGAGACTCCGCCGCCAGCTCCTGTAACTCCAACCCCTGAACCTGCCGCACCAACTCCCGAACCCGCGCCCGTAACTACTCCCGCACCCACTCCCGCGCCAACGCCAACGCCAACACCAGCACCAGCACCGACACCCGCTGCCCCTGCCCCTACTCCTACACCCGCTACCACTCCTTCTCTTTTCCAGCGCATCATTCCTGAGGCTCATGCCCAATCCACGACCGCCTGCCAAGCCACACTGCAGCCTTTGACGCCCCTGGTGGTAACGCCTTTGGAAAAATGGACGGGATTTGAAGAAACCGCCTATAAAAACGGCGGCGCAATCGATTACCAGCTCTCCTCCGATGGCTTGTTTTGGAAATTTTGGAACGGATCCGAATGGGCCGATGCGGGACTCAACGACCTTAACGCCGCCGCGGACATCAATACCCACATCAACAACTTCCCCCACTCGATTGGCAGTATTTATTTTAAGGCCCGATTTTCCAGCGACTGCACCCAACCGGTCCAGCTCCTCACCGTCACCATTACGGCGGATCAGCCCGCGGTCACCGCCCCCGTGCTTGCGCCCGCCCAAACCGGCCCCGCTTTTTCCATCGCTTCCAGCAACCCCTTGGTCTCTTTTCTCAATGCCGAAGGCGCTCCTCTGGTAACCACCCAACACTTTGCCCGCGTGGCGGTGGGGGGATCTTCGGTGGCCGATCTGGAACTTTCCGGCAGCGTGAATGTGAGCGATCAGGTTTTTGGGACGGGGCTTTTAAGCTCTTTCATCGGATTGGATTCCAATACGCTGTCCTCCCTCGACACGATCGAACTTTTGGTGCCCAAAACCGGCTCGGGCCGCTCCGTGCGCGTTTGCCCGAAGTCCCTTTGCTGACCCTGCCCGCCTGCGGACCGGTTGCCAACCCGCTCAGTACCACCCTGCCCGATGATTATCTGATCAGCGGAACGGTTCAGCTGGATAGCCATGGCACAGCGCAGATCCGGTTCCGCGCCAAAGACGACCATGATTTTTGGAGCCTGGTTTTCGGAAAAAACAGCATTGGCTTTAAAGGCGAGGTGAATGGCCAGGTGGCCGCGCCAGTGGAAACCAATGTCATCCCTTTCGGTTTGCAGGCGGATGCGACCCTCCGCTTTAAACTACAGGCCCATGGCGCGGAACTCCGCGCCAAGTGGTGGCTCGACACCCAGGAAGAAGCGCAGGGATGGTACCTGCACGCCGTTGATAACCGCATCCTTTCAGGCGGACTGAACGTGGATCCGCAAAGCCTGCTCGGGACGCTCAGCGTATCCACCTGCTTGGAAGACGCGCCTATTATTCAGCCAATCAATCCCGAGACGCCGCCGTCCTCGTTACCCTCGCCGGAAGTTCCTGCGCCCTTTTCGGTCACGGTCTGGACGCCGCCGGAACCCGTCATAGCCCCCGCCGCCCCGGCCGCGGCTATCCCCGAGAAAATTTTAGCGTCAAAAAATGACGAACTCATTATCACGGAAAATAAAAACACCGATCAAATTACAGTCACGGTCAAAGACACGTCGGGGAAAGAGGTCGTCCTCACGGCCCCGTTGCCAGCCGTTCCCGAGGAAGCGCATTCGATTGTCACCACGTACGATGGGAACCAGCTGAATCTGTATGTCGATGGAGCTTTGGGCGCCACCCAAAACAATGTATCCATCAACCTCACCCCGGCGGACGTTGCCGCGCCCGTTTCCGCAGCCGTTGAGGTGGCCGTGGCGGGAAGCGCCTTGCCCCAATCTGCCATCGTGGAAGAATACCTGGCCCATCAAAATAACCCCCCATCACTCACCATCACGTCGGCGCGTCAGGAACCCGATTCCACGGTGATGGTCGATTACACATTGAAAGACGCGGAGGCAAATTTTATCCATCTTTCCGCTTACGATTATTCCCTGACCGGCGCTTTTGGGGGAGAAGAAAAACCCATGACGCTGGCGGACGATTCTGCGGGTTCGGAAGATACCACCGGCCTCACGAGTTCCGTTCCGGGAATACCCCATCGTTTTTTATGGGACGCCAAGGCCGATTTGGGCCAAACCCTCACTCCAAAAGTGTGGATGCGCCTGATTCCCGACGATGGACTGGCGACCGGAACCCCAGGGACTTTTATCGCCGCCCTCGTCGCTCCACCCGCCCAGCCCTCCACGCCCGCCAGTCCCCCCAATGGCGGTTCCAGCTTCCGTCATTACCCCAATCCGGATGAGCCGGTTCCCACAGAATCAGCCCCGACTGATGGTTCGGTCGCGCCATCCAATTCCGTGTCGGCTACCTCAGGCTCGGTCAGTCCGCCCGCCTCATCATCCTCAACCCAGCCATTCTCAATCTCGCCACCCCCCCGCACTCCATCTCCGACGATACAGAAAAGTTTAGACGCGTTGGACTCGTTGCAAAAAACCGAAGAATCCCCCCTTCTCGCCCTACCCGAAATCCATGCCGTGGCGCAGACGACGCTGGGGAACACCATCCACTTTGAGGGGAAAGGAATCCCCCATGCGCACATCGCGCTTTTCATCCATTCCGACCAGGTGGCCTTTTACACCACCCAGGTGGATGCGGACGGCCATTGGTCCTTTGAACATTCGCAGGCAGACGTCACCCTTTCGCCCGGGGAACACACGGTTTACGCGGTGACGTACGATCCGGGCAGCCGCGTAAAAAGCAAACCCACCCCGCTCAAAACCTTCCTGGTAACACGCGACCGTTTTACCATGGTTCTCTCCTACTTTGACTGGCCGACCACCCTTTTAACCTTGCTCACCGCGCTGGCCGGACTGATCTTCATCTACCGCCGCTCACGCGGAAACCACTAGAATTCCGTGTTTACGGACTTCCTCTCCCATAATCGTAGCCTCCCCTTTTTTGATATCTTTTTCTTCCAGGAGAATGGGTTCAATCCGGGTATCGATCCTACAGCCTAGTTTCCTTAAATCCATTTTCCGGTCCCAGTATTTTAATCCACGGGGCATTCGTCCCATGACGATCGCCACATCAATGTCACTGTGCTCATGGGCTTTGCCGGTAGCATAAGAACCATAGAGATAAATTTTCCTAAAAGCTACACGGTTTTTTTTCAACAAATCAGCAAAAGCCTTGATGATTTTTTTTACATCGCTTTTTGACATAACTTTTTATATAAAGTAACAATGGGCTTGTAAATACGGTCGGTATAAGCCTTAGTGCATTTTTTATAAAAATCAAATTTTTCGTCTGGATATCGCGCTTCCATATTAAAAGTGTCTGCCTCCTCCAGTAATTCCTTTTCCTCCTGGCTGAGCTCCAGTTTGGCAAGTTCAGCCAAGTGAGGTAGGTTGTGAGTTCGGGGCGCATATTCATCAGTCACTCGGACTACCGTTGCCTTTAAGGCTTTTTCTAAAACCAGATGAGCAAAAAATAAACAACTAGAATATCGTTTCAATCCATACAACCCCTCCATCACATCAAGATCTTTTTCAGAACTCTTAATCCAATACTCCACCAGTCCTTCGATTTTTTTCTTTGGTAACATGGCGCCCTTATTATAAAGTAAAATCAGTCCCCTAAAAAACTGGAAAGGAAACAGGGCTTGACAATAGTAAAAATTAGTGAAATAATAATCACCATTTTTAACCCTCCCATAGCATGGCTGAAACAATAGATCAGGTAGCGGTGGATGCCGCCTTAAAAACCCTGCAAGATGCGCCGGGCACCTTACTTGCCGCACGTGAGACAGAATTAACCGCTTTAATCGCAAAGGCCCGCCCTGCTGCAACAGGCGCTCTTGCCGGCGGCGTCGCTGAAGCCGGAGTTGCGGCTCCTGATGCTACCCCCGAAGACCCCCGCCTTGTTTCTTTTAAAGCCAACTACGACCATTGGTCTGATGTGGCTAAAGCCAGGTGCCCCTGGGATGGCGATAAAGGAGTGAAGGCCCGCCTTTTGGGGAATGGCGGTGAAGCCCTGAATAAGGCGGAAAGCATACCGGGCGGAAAACCAACTTTATTCGGCGCGGACAGCCAGGGCAACCCCCTGATCGCCAACGGCGGCCCCCATGCGGTCCTGACCGGCATGAATTACGCGGATACCAGCAACGCCATCCGCTTTGCTGAAAAAGACGGTAAAAAAGTCCCCACAGGTTATGAAATGCTGAGCGAGGAAGCAGACATCCGCGCTTTTGAGACCTTTGCCGATCAGCCCGTTGTAAGAATCGCCGAAGGGAACGCTTGGGCAGGAATCTGGCGGGAATCCGGAGAAGATCCCGCCCGGGCTCGCTACGCGGGCGTCAACGCCGGGAACACCCGTGCGTACCTGTACGAGGCCGGTCCTGAGCTTCACGATCCCGTGCTCGGCGTCCGGTGCCTGCTAAGGGTCTTGTAAAAATCTTGGACTTTGCCCGTAGCCGCTGAACATTCCAGGGGATCACATAATCTCCCCTGCGTTTTAATGATGTCATCATCAGAAAGCAAGGAAGCCCACTTTACAAATAGTTTTACTAAACGTAAGGAGCACTTTGCATTTAGTAAACCTTTATATCTGGAGCTGTTATAATCGGCTCATGCAAAAACCCGCGCGCTCATTTCAGCTCCGGACTCCATGGATTCTGCTGGCGATCGTCGTCGTGGTGCTGCTGGGCGCCCTCGGCACTGTGGCGGTCCGGCATTCGGCCGAAAGCCGTGAACGCCAGGCCCTGCTGACGCGCGCCCGCATCGCGGCGGCGGCCATCGGGCTGGACGACATCGGCGCTCTGGCGGGAACGGCGGAAGACCTCGGGAATCCCCAATACCAGGCGCTCAAGCGCGTGGTCACGCTCATCAAAAACGGACAAAACGATGTCCGCTTTGTTTACCTGATGGGTTACCGCGGGGGCGACAAACTTTTTTTCTACGTGGATTCCGAGGATCCGGGCTCGCCCGATTACTCGGGGCCGGGCGACCTTTATCCCGATACGGATGCCCTGCAATTGGAAAGTTTTAAAAACGGGACGGCGTTTGTGGAGGGGCCGTACCACGACTCCTGGGGCGATTGGGTTTCCGGATTCGCGCCGATCCTCCACCCGGCCACGGGCCAAACCGCCGCGCTGGTGGGGATCGACATCCACGCACAGGTCTGGAGGGCCGACATTTTCCGTGCCGAACTCGTCCCTCTGCTGATCACGCTTTTATTCGTGTCCCTGCTTTTATTCACCGCGTTCTTCACGCGGCGCACCGAACGCTACATTAAACAAATTGAAATGGTGGATAAAATGAAGTCGGAATTCGTCTCGGTGGCTTCCCACCAGCTCCGCACCCCGCTCACGGGCATCAAATGGTTCGCGGACCTTCTGCTCCGGGGCAAGGCGGGGCCTTTAAGCCAGGATCAGAAAGACTTCATGAAAAACATTTCCGAAAGCAACGACCGCATGATCAAACTCGTTGAAAACCTGCTGAACGTGTCGCGGATTGAAACCGGCAAAAAATTCATGATCGTGAAGGCGCTCACCGAAGTTCTCCCCATCCTAAAATCCCTGATGGATGATTTGGTGGCTTTGGCCACGGCACATCAGGTGACGGTGGTATTGGCGCCGGATTTTCCGCAAAAGCTCACGCTTTCCATCGACCCGGAAAAAATGCGGCAGGTGTTCCAGAACTTCATGACCAACGCCGTCAAATACTCCCGCGTTGGCGGAACCGTGGAAATCGGGTGTAAACTTTCACCCGAAGAAGCGGTCTTTTCCATCCGGGACACGGGCCTGGGGATCCCCGCCGCACAGCAATCGCGCGTGTTCCAAAAATTCTTCCGCGCCGACAACGTGCAGACGGCGGAGACCGACGGCACGGGGCTGGGGCTGTACATAGCCAAGGCGATCATCGAAGGCCACGGCGGCCGCGTGTGGTTTAAATCCGAAGAAAATAAAGGGACAACCTTTTCCTTTTTCATCCCATTGACTCTCTCAACATGATTTTTCTCAGCCAACTCCTCCAGGTCCCCATCATGGATAACCGCCAGGAACAGGTGGGCCGGCTGAAAGACGTCATCGTCCGCGCCAAAAGCGAAACGGAATACCCGCAGGTACAGGGCATTGTTTTTAAAGTCGGGAGCGGCCTCGGTTACATCCCCTACGACTGCATCGAGAACCTGAGCTACGGCGAAATCACCCTCAAAAAATCCAATTGCGGGGAAGTGAACCATGAATTTATTCCCGAAGATATTTTTTTGATGCGCGACCTGGTCGACCAGCAGATTTTTGACGTGGGAGGCGTGCGCGTGGTCCGCGTGAACGACCTCCAGCTCGTCAAAATCGAAGAGCGTTTTTGTCTCATCGGCATGGATGTCTCGAGCCGCGGCCTGATCCGGCGCCTGGGGTTGGACCATTGGCCGTTTTTTAAATTCGTCAAACCCCAGTACATCGACTGGCAGAACGTGAGCCTGATCCCCGGCGACATGGCGGGCCTCAAACTTAAAACCTCCTACGAAAAACTGGAGAAACTCCACCCGGCCGACATTGCCAACCTCATCGAAAACCTGGGTTTAAAAGAAAGTTCCCAGCTCGTGGAATCCATCGACAAGGAAACCGCGGCCGAAGTGCTTGGCGAAGTCCAGCCCGAGTACAAAGAAACCCTGCTCGAGCGGATGAACCCCAAAGATTTGGCCAAAATTCTCGAAGAAATGCCCACCGATGAGGCGGCCGACGTCATCCAGGGGCTCTCTGAACACAAGCGCCTGCAGGTGCTCCACCGGCTGGGCGTGGAAAAAGTAAAAACCCTGCAGGAACTCACGGAATACGGCGACGACATCGCGGGGGGATTGATGACCACCGAATACATGGTCGTCCCGCAGGAGTACACCGTGGCCCAGGCGACGGAAGAAATCCGGAAAAAATCGGAAGACTTCCACTCCATCTATCACGTCTACATCGTGAACGCCGAAGGAACGCCCAAGGGGGTCATTTCCATCCGCACGCTCCTTTTGGCCGCGCCAGAAACTCCCCTCAAAACACTGATGGCCAAGGTGATTAAAACCATCAAGACTGGCGTCAAAGCCAAAGAGGTGGCTCGCTTGATGACCAAGTACAATCTGCTTTCCATCGCGGTGGTGGATAAGCACAAAAAACTCCAAGGCATCATCACCGTCGACGATATTTTACGTTTCCTCGTTCCAAATGCTTGAAGCCAAACCCAACCCCTGGCACACTCTCAAATTCAAATTTTTCCTGCTCCTCAGTATCCTGGGGCCAGGGATCATCGCGGGCACGGCCGATAACGACGCCGGCGGCATCGCCACATACTCCGTCGCGGGCGCGTCTTTCGGCTATAAAATGCTGTGGGTGCTCCTGATCGTCACGTTCATTCTGGGCATCACGCAGGAAATGGGCGCGCGGCTGGGGCTGGTCACCGGCAAAGGGCTAGCGGCTCTGATCCGTGAAAACTTCAACCTCAAAATCACCACCTTCATTGTCGCCATCACGTTTGCCGCGAACTGGACGAATATCCTGGCCGAATACGCCGGTATCTCCACCGTGGCGGATATTTACGGGGTGCCGCGGTTCGTCGCCGTTCCCGCAGCGGCGCTCCTCATCGGATGGATTGTGTACAAAGGCTCCTTTCGCATCGTGCAGAAAGTTTTTCTCACGTCCTCGCTCCTGTTCCTGGCCTACCTGTTGGCGGGATTTTTTGCCCATCCCGATTGGCATGACGCCGCCCGCTCTCTCCTGGTTCCCTCGGTGGAATGGACTCCCCGTTTTTTCTACATGGCCGTCGCCATCATCGGGACCACCATCACCGCGTGGGGACAGTTTTTCGTGCAATCCTATTTTGTGGATAAGGGCGTGGCCTCCGAACATCTCCGTTTCGCCCGTTGGGACATCACGCTCGGGGCCATCTGGACGGCTGTGGTCGCCTTTTTCATCGTCATTGCCACCGCCGCCACGCTCCACCGCGCCGGAATCACTATCCAGGACGCCGGGCAGGCCGCGGCGGCCCTGGAACCTTTGGCCGGGGTTTTTGCCAAGCATCTCTTCGCCTGGGGGCTCCTCAACGCCTCGCTCCTGGGGCTCGCGGTCATCGGCATGACCTCCTCGTACATCGTCACCGAAGCCTTCGGCTGGGAAGGCCGGGTGGACCTTAAAAAAGAATCCCCGGTTTTTTATCGGCTCTTTGCCTTTTCGATTTTTTCCACCGCTCTCGTCATCCTCATCCCGCGCCTGCCCCTGATCACCATCCTCGTTGGCTCCCAAATGCTGAACACGTTTGTACTCCCCTTCCTGTTCGTGGCGATTCTCACCCTGCTCAACAACCCCAAACTCCTCGGCGCCGCCCGCAACGGCTTTTGGCAAAATCTCATCTCCTGCATCGCCGTCACCTTCATCCTCAGCATGGCGCTCGCCCTGGTCGTCATCACTTTATTTCATTTTGGGGTTTCACTCACTTAAATGATCCACAACGATTTCGTCACCTACGATCCCGCCACACTCACCATTACGGTGAATTTTCCGAACAAGCCCCCGCTCGTCATCGGCTCGCATGACCCAAACCTCCGCCTGTCCCACTTCAGTCACGGGCACGGCGGGCAAAACGTGAACAAGCACATGAGCGGGGTGCAATTGATCTACTCCATTCCTCCCGCGTACCGGCACATCACCCTGCGCACGCAGGAAGTCACGGTGCGTTGCCACGAACAGCGCCATCAGCACGCCAACATGATTGGCGCGTTTAAACATCTGGCCGAAAAACTCCACGATTATTTCTACGTTCCGCCCGCCCGCATATCCACAAAACTCCCGTATCGGGCTAAAATCGGGCGCCTGAACGCCAAGCGGCATCAGAGTTTCAAGAAAAAAAATCGACAATCCCCCGAGGAATAGTCTAATGTATTCGTATGCAATTCGTTTCCTTCCAGGATTTGATCCGGCGCTATTATTCAGGAGAAAGTTTTGTCATTTTCGACACGGAAACCACGGGCCTCAATACCTACCACGATGAAATCGTCGAAATCGCCGGCGCCATTTGGGAGTTGAGAGAGGAACCGCAAATTTTCCACGAGCTCCTCCGCGTGAACCCTCACCGTATTTCCCCCGGCGCGCAAGCCGTCCACCAAATTCCCCTGGCGGAAATCCAGGCGGCCCGCCCCGCCCCGGAAGTCCTCCGGGATTTTGTGGAGTTTTGCGGCCGCCGGACGCTCATCGCGCACAACGCCAAGTTTGATTTCGACATGCTGAATTACAACCTCATCCGCCACGGTTTTACCCCCTACCCTGCCGACCAGGTGGTGTGCACCTACCGCTACTCCCAGGAACAAAAGCTCCCCGGCAAGCTCGAAAACCTGGCCACGCATTACAAAGTCGATCTCCAAACCATCCGCCTCCACCGCGCCTCCGGCGACGTGGCCGTGCTCACCCAAATCCTCAACACCATGATGAAGCAATACGAACCCAAAGAAATGCAGTATTCGCTGATTCTTTAGAACGAACCCAGCGGGGGTTGATAAGAGTGGCCGAACTCACTATAATCGACTAGCTTTTGTGGGCGCTTAGCTCAGCTGGTTAGAGCGTACGATTCACATTCGTAAGGTCAGTGGTTCGATCCCACTAGCGCCCACCATTTGGCCACGTCACAAGGGCCGGTAGCTCAGTTGGCTAGAGCGCGGCATTCGCATTGCCGAGGTCGAGGGTTCAAGTCCCTTCCGGTCCACCAGACAGATGCGAGAAACGCGATCCGAAGCGAAGTCACCATTGAGTGACGTAGCGAAGGACTCCGAGATGAGAAAAGTGCGCGAGCGGTAGCTCCAGAACTTTTACATCGAGGAGAGCGTTTCCCTTCTCGTTCAAAACAAGGGCGGTTAGCTCAGTTGGCTAGAGCACATCGTTGACGTCGATGGGGTCAGTGGTTCGAATCCACTACCGCCCACCATCAAAATAAAAAACCCAATGGCCGAAGGCGTTGTTTTTACCCTCATCGGGGCGTTTCTCATCATTGTGCTCCTCGTGGTCACCGGTGCTTACCGTTGGGTGGATCCGCGATGGGTGGTTTTTATTTTTTTCGCCCTCCTCGTCCCCGGGATGTGGGGCGCGTTTACCACGGGGCCTTATGTCCCCTCCGGCCTTAAACGTCGCGAGTCCATGCTACGGCTGGCCAAACTCAAGTCCACCGATGTCGTCTACGAACTGGGTTGTGGCGACGGCGGCATGATTTTTACCGCAGCCAAAACCGTTCGCAAAGCCGTGGGGTTTGAAATCTCCATCCCCCTGGTGTGTTTTGCCATTCTGCGGAAGTGGCTCACGCGCAGTCCGGCGCACATCCGCTGGGCCAACATCTGGAAACAGGATTACCGCGATGCCGACGTGCTTTTTTGTTATCTCATGCCCAATTCCATGAAGCGTATTTACGAGCAAGTTTGGCCCACCCTAAAACCCGGCACGCGCATCGTCACCCACGCCTTCCGCCTCTCCGAACTCCAGCCAATCGCCAAAGAAGAGGGGGTGTATGTGTATCAGGTTTGATCTTTTTCGAGATCTTTTTTGATCTGGAGCAATTGTTTTTTCAAGGGCTTAATTTTTTTAGTCGCAGTCTTCCAAATCTCATGTGTGTTAATTTTCCAATAAAAGCGTAAATATCGATTGGCAGCCGTAATCCATTCCTGCCAGTCAGCATGTTGTCTTTTTATAGGAAGCGGTATTTTCTTTAAACTCCAACCGACAACTTGAATTCGCCAAATGAAAGCATCTTGAATTGCAACGGTACTAAAAAATTCCGCTTTTTTAAATCGTCCTAAATAATATTCGACTATATCAATTGATTTTAAGACAGCATCAACAGAGCGCTGAAGATTCTGAAGATAAGTTTGATTGAATTCCTTTTTGGAAATCGCATAATTACGTCCAATTCGTTTCGCAGACAATCGCCCATCTTTGATCATGTTGAACACGGCCACCCGGCTAACCTTCATTTTTTTCGCTGCCTCTGCTGTAGATATATAATCCCGCATTATTGTTAAGTTATATAATAAGCTTAACATATGTTAAAATATTAAACAAGATCAACAAATCTCGACAGTATGAATAAAGTCCTATAAAATAAGCCAGCTTTACGTGGGGTTGTAGCTCAGCTGGCTAGAGCGCTTCCATGGCATGGAAGAGGTCGTGGGTTCAAGTCCCATCAACTCCACCAGAAATATTGTAGCAGTAAGGGTAATTCGAGACATATTATTTCCATAAAAATTAAAAATATTACAATATGGTTGATATCTTCATTCCTCTCGTAGTTGGACTCTTGCTTATCTTCTCGCCACAATTGTTTGTAAAGCGAGCGAACGCGGATTTTCAGAAAAAGAAAACGATGATGAAAAAGATAGGAATAGTATTGATTATTGTTGCTGCCATTTACCTAATTGGCAAACTCGCCGCCTCTCAATCAAAAAAAGAGGAATTAGTGAAACAAATAGTTGAATCAGCAAAAAGTCAGACGAACTTACCAGCTGAGCTGGACAGCACAACTACAATGACTGATATTATTGCTGTACCAGGCGCAATTCGTTATCAATATGTTCTTCATGATGCTGATACTAGTAGTTTTAGTAATGCCACCTTCAGAAATTTAATAATCTCTAAGCTGTGCAAAGATGAAAGTTCCAAAAATATTTTGAATGAAGGTATTAATATTGAATTTTCATATGCAGTTAAAGATTCCCAGCAAACTTACTTTACTTCTTTTACTAAAGCGAATTGCTCGGCCTACTAAGTCTTAAAGAACCTTTTGGTCGGCAGTTCTATTACTGGTTTAAAATGCCCACTACTGGAAAAATGGAAAAGGATTGTGTTACGATCGGGTCATGAAACAAGGTTGCCCCGTCTCTCAAAGACTCACGCACATGCCGGTCTCTTCCATCCGCAAGCTCACGCCTTTTGTGAATCCACTGCGCGAGAAGGGCGTCAAAATTTATCACCTCAACATCGGCGACCCGGACGTGAAAACGCCGGACGTGATGCTCGGCGCCCTCCGCAATTGGTCCATTGATCCCGTGCGCTACGCCCACCCGTGGGGAGAGCCTAAGTTTTTAGATGCGCTCCTCGCCTACTACTCCAAAATCGGCTACCCGTGGCTGAAGCGCGCTGATCTCCTGGCGGCGCAGGGCGGCTCCGAGGCGCTCGTCATGACTTTCCTCGGCATCGCCGATCACGGCGACGAGATCCTCACGTTTGAACCTTTTTACAGCAATTACGCCGTGTGTTGTGCCATCACAGGGGTAAAGCTGAACACCGTCCCCACCTCTATCCACACTGGTTTTCATTTGCCTGATGAAAAGACGATCGAATCCCACATCACGTCCAAAACCCGCGCCATCCTTTACTGTAATCCCTGCAATCCCACAGGCACGATTTACTCAAAAGACGAGGTTGAATCGCTCGTGCGGCTCGCCAAAAAATACAATCTATTTCTCCTCGCCGATGAAGTTTATCGCGAGTACACGTTCAGCGGTGTGACCCCCACCTCGCTCCTGGATTACATGCAGGAAATGCCGGAACAGGCCGTTGTGCTCGATAGCCTCTCCAAACGCTACAGCCTGTGTGGCGCGCGCCTCGGCAATCTCGTCACGCTTAACCAGGAGCTCATGACCGGCCTGCACAAAATCGCCCAATCCCGTCTTTCCGGCGGCCTCATCGCCCAGGTGATGGGCGAGCACCTCCTCGAAGTGCCGGAGAGCTACATGGAAGGCGTGGTCGCCGAATACCGCCATCGCAGGGATATCTTAGTAGCAGGCCTGCGCAAAATTCCTGGGGTTACCACGTACGAACCTGAAGGCGCCTTTTACCTCATGGCCGCCCTACCCGTGGAAGACGCGGACGAATTCTGCAAATGGCTGCTCACTGAATTCCATCCAAACTCGGAAACCGTCATGCTGGCTCCCGGTTCCGGATTCTATGGCACTCCCGGCGCCGGCCGCAATGAAGTCCGCTTCGCTTATGTGCTCAATGAAAAAGATCTCAAACGCTCGCTGGAAATTCTGAAAGAAGGGCTCACAAAATATAAAGCTTAATCTAAGGTTGCTCTATAATCGGGCTATTGCTTTATATTTTTTTCTATGCTATAATAAACAAACGTATCAAAAAAATGATGCGTTAAAATAAATATTATTTAATTTTTTACATCATGGTTACTTCTCCTTTTTCATTTTCTAACAAGGCCCATCGCTATGGGCTGGTCCTTGCGCTTGCCTTAGCAGTAGGCGCTACATTTGGAGTCAATTATTTGGCGACTCACGCTCAAACGGATGGGATGATGAATCCCGCAACCCAGGGGGGAGCCGATATGGGCGCTGCTGCAGGTATGTCGAATACCTCTAACCGCACTTGGACCTTTAAAGATGGATCCACGAGCTCTGCGATTCTGAATCGCAAGGATGCGGAGTACACCAACTATCTCGCCACAATCCAAGCCCAGTGCTCGCTCATCAACATGAGCCAATACCGCTGGAAAACCGGTGCCGGCGATTCCACCGCCACCAACTGGCAAAACTTCGGTATCCCGGATTGCTCTGGCAGCGCAACGGATGCCGGGACTGGAGGTGGAAGTAGCGGTGGTAGTTCCGGAGGAAACGGAGGAGGCAACGGCAGTGGAAGCGGAACGCAGGTCAGTAAAACCTGGACCTACAAAGACGGAACATCCAGCTCAATGGTTCTAAACCGCACCGACGCCGAATACACCAACTATCTCGCCACAATCCAAGCCCAGTGCTCGCTCATTAACATGAGTCAATACCGCTGGAAGTCCGGCGCCGGCGATTCCACCGCCACCAACTGGCAAAACTTTGGTATTCCCGATTGCTCCAGTTCTGCCATCACGGGTACCACTGGCAGCGGTGGGGGGAGTGGAGGAGGAACCGGCACAGGAACCGGCAGTGGTGATACCACCAGAACGTCGAATACCGTCAATCACACCTGGACTTTCAAAGACGGAACATCCAGCTCCATGATTTTAAATCGCACCGACGCCGAATACACCAACTATCTCGCCACAATCCAAGCCCAGTGTTCACTCATCAACATGAGTCAATACCGCTGGAAGTCCGGCGCCGGCGATTCCACCGCCACCAACTGGCAAAACTTCGGTATCCCGGATTGTTCGGGAACGACCACCACGGGCGGAGGGAATGGTGGAGGGGGAGGTGACGGATCTCATTCCAATTGGGTCAGTAAAACTTGGACGTTTAACGATGGAACGTCTAATTCCATGATTCTAAATCGCACCGACAGCGAATATCTGAA
>JGI1358J11329_10002012_pt1 | contig 16209 bp, 15 predicted proteins | sample Subgroupgradi54m_FD_11329 | JGI IMG/M metagenome (IMG submission 11329)
GGCGAGCTCATGCGCTTCTTCACCCGACACCTGAACCTTGCGCGTGCCAAAGACAGCCACGCACCAATCACCATGGCGCGTATGGGCAAGATACTTGAGGGCATTCCAACGGCAGACTTGTACTATTTACAGAGTCTCTGCACAAAAGCAAAGAATTTCAGCAAGAAATTTTGGTGGGAGGTTGACCCCAAGAAGCACATCAAAGAAAATGCGGTGCCTTTTTAGAATTGGGCTCACAGATATCAGATATCCGCATCTTGCTATATCTTTGATATAGTCCCGATATGAGAGCAATCGTGCAAGACGGCGCGCCAGTTCTGCGAGAAGTGGCTAAGCCGGTGCCCGATGGGCTCTTTGGCTCGGCCAAGCTCAAGAAACTCGTCGCTGACATGATGGAGGCGCTTGATAAGGAGCCTGATGGCGTTGCGCTCGCTGCGCCGCAAGTGAATGAATCCTTACGACTCTTTATCGTACGGGTGGACCGCACCCTCCCAGCATCGACGATAAAGGAGGAACCGGCCGCGAAGCGACCGGTCGAGGTCGAGGTATATATGAACCCGCAGATTCTCAAGACCTCGCAACGTCGTGTGCGCGCAGATGAGGGCTGCTTGTCTGTGCGCAATGTCTACGGTGCCGTTGCCCGTCATGAACGGGTTACGCTCTCGGCGAGACGACCGGATGGTTCACATTTCACTCGGGGCGCCGGCGGTCTCCTCGCGCAGATATTTGAGCATGAGACAGATCACTTGAATGGCATCCTCTTTACCGATACAGCTGAGAACCTAGTCAAGATCAAGCATCATCTGCGCTTCGCATACTTCGGGACCCCACAGTTCTCGACATTCGTCCTTGATGAGCTCACGACTGCTGGCCTTATCCCGACTATTATCGTGACCACGCCCGACAAGCCGGCCGGACGTGGTCTTGCGCCCACAGAGTCGCCAGTGAAGCGGTGGGCAGTTGCGCACAACATTCCCCTTCTCCAGCCAGAAATCTTCAATGAGATGACTATCGCGACGCTTCGCAATGCCGGCTGCGACACTGCCGTCGTTGCCGCGTATGGCAAGATACTTCCCGCATCCATACTCGCGCTATTCCCGGGGCGTGCCTACAACGTTCATCCTTCTCTCCTACCTCGCTATCGTGGCACCTCACCAGTCGAAAGTCAGATTCTTGCGGACGAACCGCATGTGGGTGTCTCGGTCATTCTGATGGATGAAGAAATGGATCATGGCCCCATCATGATGCAGGAGGAGATACCACAACCGAATTGGCCTGTCTCTCGGAGTGTGCTCAATGAACGCCTTTGGCATGCGGGCGGACGCCTGCTTGCCCGCGTGCTCACGGATGGTATGCCCGAGCCGCATGCACAGAACCATACGCAGGCGACATTCACAAAAAAAATACGAAGAGAAGATGGTGAGCTCAATCTCGCTAGCTCCGGCCGCGAAAATTATTTGAAATACTTGGCCTATGAGGGCTGGCCCGGCACCTACTTCTTCAAAGACGACGTACGCTACAAGATAACGAAAGCATCATTCCAAAAAGGACATTTTGTCGTCGAGCGCGTTATCCCCGAGGGCAAGCGCGAGATGGGGTGGTCCTAAGGTGTTCTGTTAGGATATGAAGCCGCCCGCCGGAGTACCAGCGGGCGGCACGGGATTAGGCGCGACCTCTCGAGAGCAGGGAGCGGATGAAGCGAAGTTCCCATTCGATCTTGGTCAGCGTGGCGGTACGCGTCTTGTAGACGGCAATGATGTGCGCATCGGCTTCGAGCATCGCCACCTCGCGCACCGATAGCATCATGGTGCGCGTGAAGCGTGGCCCGACATAAGGCGACTCGGCCTCGGGCCGGATGATAGGACCCCAGAATGCGTCGTCGGGCTCGAAGAGTATGCGGCCTGCCGGCTTGCCAGCGAGTGGGCCGTAGAGGGCGGTGTACTTGACGACTGGGTCGAACCGGCCGTTGACGTCTGGGACCACACCAGAGACGGCGTAGAACTTCGGGTCGTCCTCCTGGCTCTTGAAGTGCTCATAGAGCCCAGGCGGGACCAGGCCGATCAGCCGATTGAGGTTCTTGATATCGATGCGGCCCTCCTGCGCCGCATTTTTGAGCTGTGCCCAATAGACGGATGCCAAAAGATTGAATTCGACGCAGTCGTCAACTGTTATCTTTGCCATGTCATCACCTCTCGTGTTGCACTCTCATCAAACCCTAGCATCCGCCTCCTCTTTCGGCTACAATGCCCCCACGCCTGCAAGGGCACGTGCATTCCGCGGTAGCTCAGTGGTAGAGCGGCTCGCTGTTAACGAGTTGGTCGTAGGTTCGAATCCTACCCGCGGAGCAAAGAGCTCATTTCGGCCTGTAGAGGGCTGATTTGTGCTTGCATTGACTGGCTTTTTTCGAGTTCGAAACTCTCATTGAGCTTGGGTACCCATTCTGAGAGAAATTCGAAGGCATAGGTGTAGTTTGGCCGCACGGTTGCTTGCTCTAGCTCGATGTTCGAAAACACGTAGCTCAAGAGTAGCCGCTTCTCCTCGACGGTTGCCTTTTGGCTCTCGTAGATCTCTTTGGCGTGCGTGGCAAGCTCGTGTATCGCGTATCCCGCCTCGTAGTAGGCGACCTGGGCCTCACCAAGGCCTTCCAGGGCCTCCAGGAGGGCCACCTTCTCCTGCTTGGCCTCCTCGATGACCTTCTGGCATAGGGCGCTTTCCATTTGGCCATCGAGTTTGTCGATGTACGCCCGCTCCATGCGCTGATCGGCTCGCGCTATGCCTCGGGCGATCTCGTCGCGCTTGTGCGCGTTCTGCTCTATCTCCTCAGCATGGCTTTCCTTGAGAGCACGCTCGAGCCAACGGAGGACTCTCTCGCTCTTAGGCGCGACACCATCGAAGTACGGGAAGAGCATCTGCTCGAGGCGATCCTGTCGGGTGGTGCCAGTTTTCGAGCACTTCTTGTGGTGATTGCAATGGCCGTACCAATTGCCCTTTTGAATCTCCCAGGTGATTGTGCCTCCGCACTCGCCGCAGTTGAGTTTGGCCTTGAAGACAGGCAGATGCTTCCGGTATTGCGGACTCGTGAGCTTGCGTCCGAGTAGGAACTGGACGCTCTCAAAGAGCTTACGGCTCACGAGCGGTGGCTGACTGCCCTTGGTGATCTGTCCCTTCCATCGAAGGTCGCCACGATAGAAAGGATCGGTCAGTAGATCGTGCATGCGGCTCTTGCCGATTTTGCCGCCTACCCTATTTCGCAATCCTCGTTTGTGCATTTCTTTTACGAGTGCCTTGATGGAATAGTTGCCGGTCGCGTAGAGCTCAAACATCTCCCGGACGAACGGCGCTTTTTCCTCATCAAGGATATGCACCTTGTGTCCCTTGTCTCCTACACTCTTGTATCCGAGCGGTGGCTTCGTTGGGAGCCAACCTTGGGAGATTTTCTCCTTCTGGCCTTTCTTGACCTCTTCGGAGAGATTGTTGGTGTAGAAACGGGCGATGGCAACTTTCATGTCCCAGACGAGATTTTCGTGGGCTCGAGTGTTTTCGTTCAGGACGAAGTTCTCTTTAACGAAGTGGACTTCGCGCCCCTCTTTGGTCCGTATCCAGTCATCGACGGTCGCGGCGTCCTTGAGGTTTCGAGTCAAGCGATCGATCTTCTCGCACAGAATGACGGCTATGCCACTCTTTTCGGCATATGCGAGCATCTCTCCAAGCGTCTTCCGTGTCTGCGACTTGCTGGCTGACTCTGTGACCCGGAATGTTCTGCTCACAGTGTAGTCTTTCTTTTCGGCGTACTCTCGGAGCAGTTTCTCCTGCGCGTCGAGAGAATAGCCAGTCTCTTCCTGTTCTCTCGACGATACTCTTGCGTATATTACCGATTTCATGGTCTTGTGTTTTATCTTACCGTATATAGTGCCCAAAGCCCAGCCTTATATCCCCCTACTCCTTATGATGCATGGCCCAAGTGACAGATCCCCCTACCCCCACGACGAGTGTCTTAGGGGGTGCGCGGTGTCCTTGATCCGTTTTCTCCCGGAGGACGACGAGTCTCTGTTCTCGAACGAGTCGCTTTTGCGCCCCGTAACGGTAAACCTGATTACGTCAGAAACTATCAGCGCCGCACGTAATCAGCGTTGGCTCTTTTGCCGATGCCCGGCCATCCCTGTACCGCGGGATCACGGAGCCAGCCCTGTGCCTGTTTTGTTTTTACAAGCCCCGCACAGGGTTCTCCCCCAGGGCTTGAAGAGGCATGCATCCCTACATGCTGGTCTTTGGGACGAGGGAGGGTCTCTCCCTCGCCTCAGCGGACGACTCGTCATCCGCTCGGGCGAGGGCAACACTAAGAGGCAGATTACGAGCTTCGCTCTTTGAGCGGTGATGCACTTTTGCAAGCAGGTCGAAATAGGAAACAAGCCCGTGCGCAATAATGCCCGTCTCTTCGAGAGAAAGGTCTTTGCCGTAATCTGTACGGACGATTTCTTGGAGTTCGGTGATGAGTGCCTGTGGTAGTTGGACCATAAACAGGCATCCGCTAGCGCGGTGACACTAGCGGATGCCTATCTCCGTGGTCACCGCGCACAGAAAACTGCGAATGCTATTCGCAGTTTCTCTCGCAAGATTGCTCTCACAAACTACTTTTAGTGGGAGTGTCTAACTGTCACGAGGTTTCCGCCGACGATGCATGACTGCTCTTATGTTTTCCGGAGTCACGGATATACCATGTTTCAGCCTTAAAATGCTTGATACTCTGATATCCTTAAACTCGCCACGTTTGAGCTCGAGTTCCTTGCGAGACTTATTGTAGTAATGCTCTATCAAATCATTACGAACCTTTGTGCGTGTTCTCCTCACCGTTTTCTGTCCCTGTCCTCTAGAAAAGACGTGCTCGCGAATGTATCGCCAGTGTTGTTCTAAATAGCTTTCGACACTAGCCAGACTTGCATTGTCCGGAATATACAGGCGCACGAAAGCTCTGTTTGCCTTTTTCCATTTTCCCTCCAAGGGAGTTGCTCTATCAGAAAATCCATCCGGTTGTAGCTCTTCAAACTCGCAGTTGTAAAAGTCGGGAGTCAGCGGAACAAATGAAAATCTGTCATTAGCCATTACATATGCCTCTAGTAAAAACGCGCTTCCGAGTGGAAGTCCATACTCGATAATAGTGGCCTCAATCTCGTCATCGAAATTAAACCGCTGATCTGGGGATCGTCCATCTCCACACCACCAGCGGCCAGCTTCTTCCTTATCGATAAAACCATCGATCGGAATACCGTACTGCCTCCTAATGGCCTCCACCTTTTCCTGGAAAGCCGCGGTTGAGCTTACCCTACGCAACAGCTCGTCAGGCAAATCCCTACTCAATGCTTCACCGCTCATGCTCCAATCCTACGCTCACCATGGTACTATTCCAATGCACAAACCGAATAGCCCGTGAGGGCAGGACCTAAACCGTCAGTACTGGTGGCATGGTCGACGAGTCGCGTAGCGCATAGACAACCCGTCATGGGGTCTGCGTTACGCGCCTTGTGGGGAAACCTGCACGAGAGGCTTCGGTCTCTACCCGTGGCGGGTTTTGTGTATTTATCAGCCCCTACTTCGTTACACCGAAAACATGGATCGACCACTGACCGCCACGGGTGTTGTAGTTGTTATTGGAGTTCTTGTCGTGCTAGGGCTTGTTTTCGGTTCCTCAAGTTCGCCCTCGAGTCAGCTTGCTCCACCGGAGACATCAACCACCTCCGTTAGCCAGACGATCGTGCAGCCGAAGCAGACAGGAGTAGTGGCAAATGACTTGCGCGTGGGCGACACCTTGTCGGCTCAAGAAGAAGCTTTGAATACATGTGTAGCGAAGCAAGTTGTAGCGTATGAAGATCCGTTTATTCTGAAAACTTGTGCTCAGTTTGGATACACCAAAGAGGATTACGACAAAGGTCTTTGCCAGTTGCCTTTTCCTGATGTGAGTCAGGTAATGCTGATTAAGCGTCAGCAAGAAATAGCAGGCATATCCGCTTGCGAAGCGGTCTATGGCCCGTGATTGGTAATGATAAGCACAATAACTATGCTCACACTTTCTCAAATAGCAGCCATAATCATGCTCCTGCAAGCGTTCGGGGTCGGGCAGGCGACCATAGACATAGTCCAGGCCCAGCTCCGGCCGGTGCCCATTACCACTAGCGCAACCGCCATGCCCGCCACAGTGGCCCCACAGCAGACTCCGGCCCCGCAGACGACCTTAGCTCCGCAGCCGAACGGAGCATCGACTGCCCCCGTACTCGCCGCCACGGCCCCTGTGGCGTCCCTGGGGCACATAGGGATAATCGAGCCGATGGGCGGCAAGGGCATCCACAACAGGGCCTCGCAGATCAGCACCTCGACCGCCTTCGATGAACGGGGTCAGCCGATGAACGAGGTATCCATAGCCGCAGTGATCTATGGTGCCAATGGCTTACCCCTGCCGACAGATGATCATATGGTCCCCATGGCCATCACAGCCACGGATGCATCGCAGAACTTGGTTCTAAAAGGGACTGGCGCGGGCGTGACGGTATACGTCGATGGATATCCGCGCGGCGCGTTGATGTACATGTACACCTACGAGGTGAGGACCGCTGGCGATCACACCATCACATTCTCGGCGAACGACATGAGCACCAGCACGACCTTCACGGCGAAGTGATTCTGATTATGGAATGGATACTAATCATTGCGGTAGTAATAATCGGTCTCATGGCTTATGCGCAAAAACTGACCATAGAAAACTTGGCTGGGAGAATAGAGGAACTTGAAGAAAAGGATGATGTTGATCATAGGCCTAAACCGAGTCCATGACTGCCCTTGCAACAATAAGCTTCCTGATCTGACCTAAGCTTAGTTACCCAGTGGCCGCTCCGTGCATACGTGGTTCACTAGGCTTATACTGCATAAATACTTGCATGAGTATTTCTAAGGCAAACCGTACATCAGCAGACTTGACCGCCGAGCAGCTCACGGCCCTTCGCCGTGTGCTACCTGAGGTCTTCGCCGAGAACAAGATCGACTGGAATCTGCTCCGTAAGGCGCTCGGCGAGCATGTCGAAACTAGCATCGAGCGCTTCGGCCTCACCTGGCCGGGCAAGACGGCGGCTATCCGTAGCGTCCTCGCCCCGAGCGCCCTGACACTCCGACCGGAGAAGGGCGAGAGCATCGACTTCGACACGACCGAGAACCTCTTTATCGAGGGCGACAATCTCGAGGTGCTGAAGCTCTTGCAGAAGGCGTACTTCAGCAAGGTCAAGATGATCTACATCGACCCGCCGTACAACACGGGCGGCGACTTTGTGTACCACGACGACTTCGCCGCGCCGCTCGATAACTATCTCAAGCAGACCGGGCAGAAGGACGGCAACGGGCACGGCCTCACTACCAATCGCGAGACGAATGGCCGCTACCACAGTGACTGGCTCTCGATGATGTATCCGCGTCTTAAGCTGGCGTGGAACCTACTGCGACAAGATGGTGTAATTTTCGTCAGCATCGACGACAATGAGGTTGCCGACCTGCGACTCATCATGAACGAGATTTTCGGTGAGGAGAATTTCGTGTCCCAAATTGTTTGGGAGAAGATGTACACAACTAAGAACGACGCAAAGACGATTTCTAATAGTCACGAGTACGTGCTCTTTTATACGCGTTCAATTTCTAATTTCGCTGTCGGTCTTTTACCTAGAACAGAGGAAATGGACGCGCGATACACTAACCCTGACTCTGACCCAAGAGGTCCCTGGAAGTCGATCCCGATGTACTCAAAAGGCGCAACTAAAAGTGGAGCATACAAGATCACATCGCCGTCAAATAAAGTGTTCGTCCCGCCACCTGATTCACACTGGAGATACACGCAGGAAACCACATTGTCTCTTATCGAGGATAACCGGTTGTACTTCGGTGCCGATGGGGTATCTCAACCGAGCTTGAAACGCTTCCTTACGGAAGTACAAGATGGATTGATTGCGCGATCCTTGTGGTCACACGAGGATGTCGGAACAAATGATTCTGCAAAAAGAGAGATGAAAGCTCTGTTCGGGGAATCTATACCATTTGAGTTCCCGAAGCCGACAACTCTCATCCGGAGAATGCTTGCCTTGGCAAATGACGATAAAGCTATCGTCCTAGACTTCTTCGCTGGTTCAGGCACCACCGCCCACGCAGTGATGGCACAAAATGTCGAAGACGGTGGTAACCGTAAATGGATAAATGTGCAGCTCCCTGAGCCGACGCCCGAGGACAGTGCCGCACGCAAGGCCGGATACACGACCATCGCCGACATCGCCAAGGAGCGTATCCGCCGCGCGGCGAAGAAGGTTGCGGCCGAGGACGAGAAGAAGCAGTCGCTCGATTACGGCTTCAAGGTCTTCAAGCTCGACCGCTCTAACTACGTCGAGAACAACTTTGAGTACGATCCGGCAAAGTCGGAGGCCGAGAATGCGCAGGCGTTTACCGAGTACCTCGCGCGTGCCGATCAGCAAGGGCTGTTCCCCAAGGTGCGTGACCTCGATGTTGTGTACGAGAACATCGTGAAGGAGGGTCTGTCGCTCAATGCCAAGGTGAGCGAGGAGCATATCGGTAGCTGCAAAGCGTATCGCGTCGAGGATGGCGATCGCGAGCTGCTCGTCTGCCTTGAGCGCGAGATAAGCCCTGATACTGTCAAAACGCTCACGACACCGGCGTACAAGGGCAAGACGTTCATCTGCCTCGATACCGCGCTCGACGACACGGCGAAGGCCAACCTTGGCCTCGCGCTCGAGCTCAAGACGATCTGATGCATGAAGTTTAAGTTCGATGCCAACCAGGAGTTCCAGATCGACGCAGTGAACGCGGTCGCGGACCTCTTCGAGGGCCAAGGCCAGAATGTGCCGAGCGCGATGCCGGTTGAAGGCAACCTTATAGGCATCTATCCGAATGCGCTCTCGCTCACGAACGACGAGCTCTTTGCGAACGTGAAGAAGGTACAGGAGCGCAATCGCATAGAGAACGGCCATGCCGACTCGCTCGACTTCTCGATCGAGATGGAGACCGGCACCGGTAAGACGTACGTGTATCTGCGCACCATGTACGAACTCAACCGTCGGTACGGTTGGAAGAAGTTCATCATCCTCGTGCCATCGGTGGCGATACGCGAGGGCGTGCTCAAGACGCTCGACATCACGAAGGAGCACTTCGCCGAGCTCTATGACCGCACGCCCTGCTGGGCCTTTGAGTATCAGTCGAGGAACATCTCGCAGATCAAGCACTTCGCTGACAGCAGCGTGCTCACGATCATGGTGATGACCGTCGCATCCTTCAACAAGGATGCGAACGTCCTCTATGGCGCACGCGATCAGATGCAGGGCGAGCAGCCGATTGCCTTCCTCCAGAAGACGCAGCCCATTCTGATACTCGATGAGCCACAGAACATGGAGGGCGAGGCTACGGCCCGCGCGCTTGAGAACTTCAATGCCCTGTTCCGCCTGCGATACTCGGCAACGCACCGCAACCTGTACAACCTGCTCTACCGCCTCACGCCGGCCGAGGCGTATCGGCTGAACCTCGTGAAGAAGATCGAGGTCTTCTCCGTCACTGACGACGAGACCGGCGCTTCGCGGCCGTACCTGAATCTGGTCAGTGTCGCTCCCGGCAAGACGCTCAAGGCCAAGGTCGAGGCGCTGACGCGCGACACGGCGGGCAACTACCGCATGAAGCGTATCACTCTCGCCCGGGGCGACGATCTAGCCACAAAAGCCAGAAATGGGGCGTACGCGGGGTATGTGGTCGAAGACTTGGCGGCCGAAGCGCCGGAATACGGCTCAACCGGCATGATCCGCTTTCAAAACGGGGTTGAGGTGCGCCAAGGGGAGACAATAGGCGGCAATCACCCCGAGGTGCTCCGGGAGCAGATTACGCAGACGATACGGTTGCATTTCGAGAAGCGAGCGCGCCTCCGCGAGGCGGGCATCAAGGTGCTCTCGCTCTTTTTCATCGACAAGGTTGACAACTATGTTCTCAATGACGGCATAATCCGTACCGTGTTCATAAGCGAGTTTCTCCGACTCAAGGGAGAGTTCGCGCTTGACGGCCTTTCCGTCGAGCACGCGCACAAGGGGTACTTCGCCAAGCGCGGTGATGAGTATCTCGAACGCGATTCGAGCATTGCGGAGAACCAGGAGGCATACGAGCTCATCATGAAGGACAAGGAGCGGTTGCTCTCCTTCGAGGAGCCGACAGAGTTCATCTTCTCGCACTCGGCGCTTCGGGAGGGCTGGGACAATCCGAACATCTTCAACATCTGCACCTTGCGGCAGACCGCCTCGCCGGTCAGGAAGCGTCAAGAGATCGGCCGCGGCATGCGCCTTGCCGTCGACCAGAACGGCGATCGTGTGTTTACTAAACAGATCAACGTGCTCTCCGTCATCGCCAACGAGAGCTATTCCGACTATGTCCGCCAACTCCAAGAGGAGTTCGTCGAGGATGGCATCATAGCCGCCGCGCCGCGCCCGGAGAATGCTCGCAAACGGCAGGTGGTGAAGCTGAAAAGGGGCTTCGAGAAAGACTCCGACTTTCAGGGCATCTGGGATCGTATCTCCAAGCGCACGCGCTTCCTTGTGCGCGTGGATACCGAGCGACTCACGGTGCTCTGCGCTAAGCGCATCCATGAGTTGCGGATTCCGCGCCTCTCGGTGCGTGTCGAACGCGCGGCGGTCGACATTGGCGAGAAGGAGATTAGCGGTCGCATGATCGGCTCGCATTCCGAAGCTGCCCGACAGACGCGCCGCACCATCGATATGATTGGGTTCGTGAAGAACGAGACCAAGCTCACGCGCGCCACCGTCGCGGCCATCCTTGCCGAAGCCGACAATACGGAGGCAGTGCTCAACAACCCGGAGCGCTTCGCTTTTGAGGCCTCGAAGATACTGCGCGAGGAGCTGCTCAAGTGCTATGTCTCACAGGTCAGCTACGAGCTATTGCCGGAGCGGTATGCCGTCGAGCGCTTCGAGAACCTCGAAAGCTACAAAGACGCTATCCTGCCAGTCGAGAGGTCCATCTACGATGCCATAGTCTTCGAGTCCGACCCGGAGAAGCGCTTCGCCATCGAGCTCGGTAATGATGAGCGCGTGAAGCTCTTCATCAAACTGCCGGACTGGTTCAAGGTCGACACACCGGTGGGCGGCTACAACCCCGACTGGGCCATTGTCACCGCCAAGCAGGATCTCCACGGCCACGAGGAGAGCGAGCGCATCTACTTCGTGATTGAGACGAAAAGTGACCTCGCTAATCTACGGCCATCCGAGCAGGCGAAGATCGATTCGGCAAAGAAGCACTTCGAGGTGATTGCGGTTGAGTACAAGGAAGTCGACAGCTATGCACAGTTTGCAGAAAGACTGATTGGCTAGGCCGGCCACCTTGCTTCGCTATGAGCAGAGTTGGGTAGTTGGCTTGTATTATCAAATGCTCCACTGCCTCGAGAGGGTTCCTTTGGGGATCTGGCTCCAACAAGCCTCTCGTTCTTCACGAAAAAACAACCTAGATGCTAGGTATATTTATCCACAGGGGTGGGCTTGTCAGTCCTGGATGCGGTTTGCTTCGCTTAGGTTAGGGTCGACAATAGTTTAGTAGCTTGGTAAGCTCGCTCTGATCGTGTCTACGCACTTTTTAGTTTTTTCTTAGCCTCTATCGCAGAGGCCGTTTTGCGTTCCTTGTCTTTGAGTTGTGAGTGGTGGGCCCGTCCAGAGTCGGACTGGAGTCTCCTCCCTTAGCAGTGGGGTATTCTATCCACTTGAACTACAGGCCCACTACTCACCACTCAAGGGTGGTGAGTAAAACCGGATCAAGGTTTCGATGAACGAAGGCTACGCTAACGCGTGGTCTTTGTTTGCATCACATCGCGGATAGTCGTGTCGGGATAACGGTCGTTGACCCACGGTTGGACATACCGGCCAGTGATTGCAGAACGATAGCGAATTTCCATAAGAGGAGATACTAGTCGTTACTAAGCACTTTCAAGCACCTCGACCTGGTGCGTAGCGTCGTCCTGCAGGACGCCGGGTCAGTGCGAACGAGGAGCGACTAAAACTAAAACCCATTCCAAGCTCGGCGTAGGCGCGACACCTTTCGGTGGTTTGCCTTTCGGCGTTGATCCTTTTAGACCTACGCCGAGCTTGAAACAGGTTCTCTGTTCGGTGTCGCTCGTATGAGGGGGATCAGCCCTATATGGAAAGGTGCCTATTCATTATATACCGGCCGCGTCTGGGTCAACACGGAGCCTGTGGATAGTGGAGATCTCCGCGGGCCGAGCGGGAGCCGCTCCCTTGCGCTTTCCCGATGTAGTGATGATTTCTCGCATTCTCTCCTCTTTTATGGCCTCTTCCTGCCCTCCTCGACGATCGCCTTTCGGTACTCTTCTTCGTATTTCTTTGTGATGGCCCTGGTCGCCTCGGAGGTGGTGACGTCCTCGGTCTGCATCTTGCCGGCGAGCTCGATCTTGCTCCTGTTGCCGAACTCCTCCGGCCGCTTACTCTTCAGGTAGTTGAAGGCGTGGTCAGGGTCGTCAAGACTGCGAACGATGGTCTGGCGGGCTTTGAGTACGGGTTGGGTGCGTAGGGCCGTAAACCTGTCCAAAAGGTCTGGGTGCCTCTCAATCCAGTTGTAATACGTTGATGTTGAGATATTGGCGTAAAAGCAGGCTTCTTCGACGGTCGCGTCTATGATGAAAGCGCTCTCGATCTTCTGGATAGTGTCCGGTGTCATTTTGCTCACCTTGATGGCGATCCTGCGGCGACGGCGTTCCTCTTTGGTAAGGGCAGTCATTGTGTATTTAAATCAGCTGGAGGAGTTGGTGTATCTGTCGTGACGCTAGGTGCGGATCGGGGAAAGCTCTAGCCCATTCGTAAGTTCGAAACGCGTCCCGCCAAGCGAGCAGAGCTTGATAGAATATTTAGTGTATGGTATATAAAGAAATAGATTCGGACTTGTGGTCCGTGTCGTTTCATTTAGTGCTCGCCAAGGAGATGGGAATGGAGAAACCGCCTTATCTGTCATACGAAACCAAGCCCCCGTCCCTCGGTGGTTTGGCGGACGAGGAACAAGCCCGCTGCATCTGGTGCGGCGAGTGGTGGTACAAAATTCACCACCAAGGTGGCGTCTGCCATTCCTGCCGAAAGGTAGGTAAGCCGACGTTGACGCAGCTACGTCAGCAAAGGACGACTTTCTGGCGCACTATCGCCGGTATCGCGGCGGCCTGTGCGCTTGTATTGTGGACAGCTCTTTCATAGACCGCCCGCAACAACCACTTGGCAAACTGTGGAGGAATGAATGTACAAGTTGTGGGGTCAGTTCCACTATCGCCACACAGGTGCGGTGGGCCGCAAGAGACTGTCGGGACATGTTCAGCCGAAACAATCGGCATCCCGCAGCAACCCGCGACTCGGCAGACGGCTTGATGCGGAAGTGGCTGCCCTGAAGGAGCAGGCACTGCCCACCGATGGCCCCCAATTGCGCAAGCGGTCCGAAGTTCCCTGTTAGTTGCACATTATCGGCGAGCCCATAGCCTAAATCGGGAGTCCCGTACCATCTGGTGTGGGACTTTGTCGTTTCCAGTATTTTGGAAAGTAGTGAGTAGCGGGGTGGGGAGAACATCACTTGACCCTCATATTGAGGGGCGTATAATACCGGCACTACACTTGAACGGCATCCTACACGGGTGCCGTTCGTTGTTTATCTCCTCAATAGCTCTCGCAAGTACTCAAAATCGCGGAAGTTGCTCCCTGCAAACTGCCGTATCTCCTTTGCAGTCCGTGGACCTCGCGCGAGCACGAGAACTTCCTTTTTGTTCTCTCTCAAGTGCTTCAGGACGGGTAGGAAGTCGCCATCGCCTGAAAGGATTATGGCGCGGTCAAGGTTATCCTGCTCCTTCATCAAACAGGTCCTAACATCGTCCAGTCCTCAGAGCCGGGGATTGACAGGATAGAGCGCTTGTGATATATAAATACTCAGAGACAAGTCGTTTGAGCTTCAGTGTGAGGTCCACAGATGAGCCAGTATCCGTGCAAGATTCTAACCGACAAAGGTGCGCTCTATGCGATCTACTGCGACACCATTGACCAATTTACCACTCCGGCTGTCCATTCGACGGACGCGCGAGTGGGCTTCGAGGATGCGGGCGGCCGCCACGTGTTCGACCTACGGACGGCAGTGCTCGACCGCGTCGAGACGTTGCTCGCCAAGCTCGAATCAGGCAAGTCATTGACCATTGCCGAGGCCTGCGCCGTCAACAAGTTCGAAGGATTCCTCAAGGGGACGGTTGCGGACCACCAGTACGCCTATGAGGAGACCAGCGACCAAGTGCTTGAAGGCTGGGTCACCGAATTGGGGCTGCGCAAGCGCTTCCCCGATTACGAGCCGCGCGATATTGTCACGGACCGCGGGATATATCCGGCGTTCCAAGACAAGGCGCACCGCGCCCGTTTTAAGCATCACGAGCTTGGACAGCGACCGACGGCGAGCCAGAACAAGATCGCGGCTCGCTACCTGCGGGCGCTGGCGGCCATTGCCAACGTCTTCGGACCGGGACGCACGATGCCGGATGAGATCGTGAACAAGTTCGTGAAGATCGCACGGACCCGCGTGCCCGGGACATAATCAGTACAATAGCCGCCTCTTCGGCGAAACGAAAACCAAACCTTCGTTTCGGTGAAGGGGCGGTTTTCTGTTTTATACAAAACTCAACTCATCTAGCTCCTTCTCAATCTGCCGCCAATCCAGCGTTCTATAGGCGGACAATAGGGGGAGCCGAGCTATCCACAGCTCACTTGATTTTCATTTACTATGGGTGTATAGTATGCGTACAAGTGGCTTCGGCCTCGCCCCGCAAGGGGCAAAAAGAACGAAGAGCCGTCATAGCATTTCTCTGGCGGCTTTTCGTATCTCCTCAAAAACGGCCTTGTCGAGATAGCCGATCTTGCGAACAAGGCGCTTGGTGTCTATAACGCGCATCTGCGAGAGTAGTGCGTGAGCATCCTTCCCCTCAACTGTTCCGACAACTGGGCGTAGTGGATGGTGCCGGGCCGAAGTAGTGAGTGGTATCACGAGGCAGGTTTCTGCACTCAATCCTTTGAGGACGAGGACCGGGCGGCGGTACTCCTCGCCCGAGCCGTCCTGCTCGGAGCCCACGTTCACTCCAAGAGCGCACCACCATAGTTCACGGTCGTGATAGAAGGGCGCATCGCTGCGCTTGTGGGTCTGCTTCTTTTGCTCGTTCCAACCATCAAAGTCCTTAATCATATCGTCGCGGCCATTGTAGCATTGAGCAAGCCAGCGCTATGTAGGTACTGGATCTCGCGCACCAACCCTTTCCAATCCACGGTTCCAAACGTGTCCAACCAGCGGAGCAGGGCTTGACACCTTGAATCAAAGAAGTACGCTTGCATCAGATTGAAACCCCATTGGAGGGATAGACGATGAGGACACTAGTGGCTCTTCCTCTCATTGCAGTGGCGATGCTATTCGCCAGCCCAGTGAGAGCACAGGAACAGACCCCCACTCTCGTGATCGGCCAAACCTACCCCACAGTGGTAGCTCCCTTTTGCACCACCGCTGAGGATGCGCAACGTCTTGCACCTGTCTTCGAGGATGGGGGCGTCCAGGCGGGTTTTTCTCACCTGAAGGAAATGACAACGTGCTTCTACTTCGGGTCGGAGTTCCCCCTCAAGAATATCAAGATCGTCCGGCTGGTTGAGAAGGATATATCCGTGAAGGATAAGCCGGAGAAGCTTTCGATCGTTGAGATCGAGCCAGCTGGCAACGCCACGCACGAGCATTCGCTCTTTGTTCTGACAAATCGTCCCGTTTCGGAGGGACAACCGTCGTAGACAAAGTCTTCGAAGGAGAAGGACATGAACAGCTTTGCGCTTATCATCGGCCACTGCGTCGTTATCCCGCCTTCAGCAAAGGCCGCGCTTCTCATTCTGAACCTGACCTTCGGCATCGGGAATGCCGCAGACCCGGCCTTCTTCAATAACATGGAGGCCGACATAGCGCAGCAGTATGTCTTGGCCGGAAAAACGCCAAAGGAAGCGGGGGAAGAAATAAAATGGCTCAACGAGTGCTTCCTCACCGTCGTCGGCGTCCTTGGCTTCGAGGACACCATCGCGACTGATGTGGCCCAGGCCACGTCCGAAGCTCAGGCGCACATCGATTCCGATGGGCGCA
>JGI1358J11329_10002019_pt1 | contig 16174 bp, 15 predicted proteins | sample Subgroupgradi54m_FD_11329 | JGI IMG/M metagenome (IMG submission 11329)
GTTCTTCATATCCCATGAAGCGCGGTAATCAAACTTTCCATGCTGTTTTGCACCTGCATCGCATGAAGGGTGTATGTTTCCCCTGAATCATGCACCATCCCCCGCCGGAGCGTGCGAGCAGCGCCGTAGCCGGCTTGCCGTACTCCATCAATCACCGAGGCATTGTATTGCCCGAATGGATACGCAAAAAGCGTAATCGTGCGGCCGATATGATCTTCAATGATTTTTTTGCTGCCTGCGATCTCTTCGCTCAATTTCTCCGGACTTGCGATCTTTTCCAGGTACGGATGCGATCTGCTGTGGCCGCCGATTACCATGCCGTGTGAGGCCATCTCGCTCACCTGATCCCATGTCAAAAAATGCCGGTGGCCGATGGCGTTGGTAAAAATGAAAAATGTCGCGCTCATGCCGTAGTGTTTGAGCAAAGGGAATGCGTACACGAACTGATTTTCCCATCCGTCGTCCAGAGTGAGCACTACGGACTTCTCCGGCAGGGACGCGCGTCCCGCAAGATGATCAGTTAGAGCATCCAGCGACACCACGGCATATCCATGCTCCTGCAGATACTGAAGCTGGCGTTCAAACACGGCGGGCTCCACGCTGTAATTTTTCACTTGCGCCGAATCAGTCGGAGTATAGGGTCGGATGCTGTGATACACCAAGACAGGCACTGATATACTGGTGCTGCTCGCGGCAGAAGCGGACGTGGACTCGGGCGATGCTACCGGGGCTTCCTCCTGGGACTGTTCCGCTTCCAGATACAGCCAAAACCGCCTCGCGAAATTATCGCGGGCGTACGCGCCGCCGGCACCCACCATCATGCCCAGCACCGCGCAAAAGCAAAGAAAAAGAATTCTCCTGTGCATAAGAATGGTTGTGTGCTGCAAGAATATCTTGTATACTAGTATACAAGAAAGAAAAAGCATTGCAAAAGGTCGAAAAAAATACCGATTATCGCATATAACCGCGAATCTCCCATGAAAAAATATATGACAGCCGTACTTCTGTCGGCACTCGCATTTACCAGCATCGCGCTGGCACAGACCCCGACCACCACCGCAGTCGCAACTTCTACTCCGGCTACCATCCAGACATCCCCGGGCATTGGAGATGAAGTAAGCCAGCTGAACAAACAGGTGCAGCAGCAAATCCAGGCGTTGCGCAAGCAGATGGAAGAAGAGATAAAAGCAATCCGGCAGAAGTATCAAACCCAAATTGACGCCCTGCGCAAAACCGTGCAGTCCAAAATCCAAGACATGAAAGACGCCCGAAAAAAAACGCAGGAAGACACGAGACAGAAGCGTCAAGACGAGATGAAAAAGAAACAGGAAGAAATGAAGCAGAAGCGCGAAGAGATGAAAAACAAAATTCAGAATCATCAGACATCTCCCACGGCTTCAACTTCGGCGTCGGGCCAATAATTCCTACAAGATAGTATAAACACGCCGCGCATTCGCGCGGCGTGTTTATATATCCCCGCCCTCGCATCAGCGGCTTTTTCGGCTATCCCTACGTCATGTGACATTTCTTGATGTGCTTATACGAATAGGATAGCAAAAATTGAGTTATCCACAAATCTATGGGGGAAGCGGCGAAAGGGTGCTATAATGGAATCACCATATGCAACTGCTTTCCCTTATTATTGCCGGTGAATTGATGCTCGGACTTTTATTTGCCCTTCCTCTGCATCAGTCGCAAATCGCGTTCGCAACTCGCTCGCATAGCAATCCTTCCGAACTCGCGCAGGCGGCTGACGCGCCTGCGGTCTCATCCGATTCGACGAGTCCATCTGACGCCCAAACTCCCGCCTCAGATAGCGGGAGTGCTGCTTCGCCTGATAGTGATACATCTCCGTCTGGAACTACGGACACCGGAACCATCAATATGAGCCCCGAGCAAGAGCAATCTCCCGAATCAGGCGGCGGATCCGCGCCGTTGCAGGAACAACCTGGTATAGAGATCCAGCCCGGGGAGGCGCCCTCGCTGGAAAATCCGCAGCCCGAAAATATTTCGCCTGAGAATCCGGCGCAACAAACTGCGCCTGATGAAAATGCTTCACTGGAAAACCAAAATAATCCCGCGGTGATTGAACAATTATCTCCGGAGGCATCTGACCAGACAATCAGCCCCAACGAGACTCTCCCTGCCGAAGAGACCGCGCAGATTCAGGAATCCTCGTCATTTACGAATCCCGAGACCATCAGCCCCCGGATCATTGAAAAAGCAGATGTTGAAGAATCCTCGCTTGCCGCAGCCGCCAGCCCACAGGAAGAAGCCGCGATGCTCATCCAATTCGCTGACGAAAAAGTGAACGAGGTGGCCTCATCACTCCAAGCCAATGACTTCGGGAGTTCAGAATACCTGCTTCAGCGGATGAATACGCAAGTTGATGATGCGCTTACCACCATCGGTTCCATGGCCCCGGAAGAAAGTGTCTCGCTCAAGCAACAAATCGCTGATTTTGCACAAAAGGCAGAGCCAGAATTTCGTGCCGCACAACTGACTGTTCCGGAAGGCATGGAGCAGGATTTTGAGATTGCCCGTGCAAAGTTTCTTAATATAGGCGAAGAATTGAAATAGTCTTTTTGGGCATGATACCTGAAAACTCTCCGAGTAAAAAAAGAAAGAAGGCTATCTTGTTTTCGTTTTTGGTAATGGCAGCGATGATTTTCCTTGCGGAAGACGCGATCCTCATACGCAATGCTCTGGCAAAAGATAAACCAATCCTGGGTCTTACGGTTGCCGGAACAGTGGTGTCCGGTAAGGATACGGCGCATCTCAAGGCATTTCTGCGCAGTACGACAGGTGCAGGACACGAGACGCTGAAGTTAACATATGACGGGGGAGTTCTGATCATAGATCAGCGGGACGTGGGTGCAAAGCTGGACCTCTCAGATACCGTAGCCCGACTGCTCCGAGTGGGACGGGATAAAAATCTCATCCATAACATCATTACGCAAAATCTCTCGGCTCTCAGGAATGAACATATCGCCCTCTCGGCGGTTCTGGACAAACAGTCGCTTTTGTCTGTGCTCTCGTCCATCGCGCTTCAGGCGAACCGGGAGTCGGTCCCACCCATGCCGGACTTCACGCACGACTTATCGCGCACGATCCCACCAAAAGACGGAGTAAAAATAGATACGGACGCACTCGCGCGTCTCATCGGAGACCATATATTCAATCCTCCCGCATATCCTTTGCCTATTCCTGTCATAGCAACCAGGTCGGCGCATGACATAGCAGAATTGGATTCGATCCGATCAGAAGTGCCGCGCTTGGTGCACGAATCTATCAAGATAAAAAGTGCCGGGCAGATATTTACGCTTACCACGGAGGACTTGCTTTCGCTCCTGACCGTAGTGGAACGTCCCAACCCAAAAGATCCCCAAAAAACCATTTTGGCGCTGCGAATTGACGATACTTTGCTGAATAAAAAATTAGGCGAGTTCGGGAGAACAGTAGAAGACATCACTCATGCTGAATTTGACGACCATGACGCGCGGATTGCGATCTATGCCCAGTTTTATTCGGCGACGCGGCGCATCGCCGATATCCCGACCGGCGGCGAGATCCGCTCCTCGCAGGCGCTTAAAGAAAACGGGCGTCTTGCGCAAGCCGAAACTGCAACAGACGCCGGCGGAAAGTTCGTCTACCTCACGTTTGACGACGGCCCGAATAACATTTACCACCCGCTCGTCTTGAACATCCTAAAAAAATACAAAGTAAAAGCGACATTCTTTCTCGTAGGACAAAACAGTACGCGCTTCGACAAAATTACGGAGCGCACGGTGGCAGAGGGGCATATCATCGGCGATCACTCACTCACTCATGCGTTTTTGCCAAAACTCTCGGCTGATGAGATTCTCAATGAGATAAAGACAGCGAAGGATCTCCTCAAGCCCTTTAACAGCGATAAAGACGTCATTCTCTTTCGGCCGCCGTACGGCGGCGTTAACAAAACAGTAAAGCAGGATGCCAAAGACCTTCACCTTAAGCTTGTGCTTTGGGATGTGGACCCGCGCGATTGGTCTGAACCGGCCACGGATGAGCTGGTCAACCGAGTCGTCACCCATGTCCACGACGGATCAGACATTCTTCTTCATTCCAATCACCTCGCTACCGTAAGAGCCCTTCCTAAAATCATTGAGGATCTCATGGCCCGCGGCTATTCGTTCAGGACAATAGATCAGCAATGACAGGATACATCAAGGTGCGGGCTGGATAGTAATGAGAGCACCGACGCCAGAAATCACCATCCCAACATGAGCATTCTGGCGAATGACGATCCCGCGCACCGGAGACATTAGCGCCATTTTATCCACCTCTGACTGGAACGCTTCTGATTTTGCCTGCGCTTCTTCCACTTTTCCCTCCTGAAACATGATTTGTGCATCAGAAGCGCCGGACTGCCTGGCGGTAAGATCATTTTCCTGCAGTGTTACTCCCGCTTGCGCCTCTTTTACTCTTGCTTCTGCGGCCGCGATATCTCTGAGCGCCGTGGTCAGATTGGTCCGACCGGTGAATACATCTATCCGCCAGTTGTGCAGATTCGTGATCGTAAGAGTATCGTTTGCTCTAATATTATTGAGAACCGATCCCGTCATATCCAAAAAACCCTTGATCTGGCGGAGGTAGGTTTCGGTGACCGATACATAGGAAAGTGCATTGCCGGATGACAATCCGAAGCTGTCCAACGATGATTTCCATGCGTTCAACTCCCGTTCCACCAGCCACCGTGCGGAAAGAAGGTCTGCCTGCGGCCCCGCATCGCTTAAGGAATACACCATACTGGGATTTGTCCCTTTGGCCATGACAAAAAACTGATCGGTTTTAGCACGCACTGCATCATCCGATTTCGCATAGGCGTCCTGGAGTACGATCGCAAGATTTTTTCGGGCGCCGTCCAGCGTGGCCCGAACACTCTCCATCCTCGATGCGGCGTCTCGCGTACCGATTTTGTCACCGTTTTTTAGATCAAGCAATTTTGCCTGCTCGATTTTTACTCCGGCTGCCGCCTGATGCATCTGGGCGATGAGTCCTGCGGCGTCCAGTTCCGCGAGCTTCTGCCCGGGTGTTACGCGATCGCCCTCATGCACGTATACCTTGCTTACCGTGCCCTTCCGGTCAAACGAGAGACGGACAATTCTTTGCCCGGCCGGGGCGGATACTACCTTTGCTTGTATCAGAGTTTTTTGTGGCTGCCAGGGAGCGAGAGCAGCAGCGGATGCCGAAGTGAGTGCGGGGGGGCGGCCGTAAAAAATCATCAAAGCGAGGGCAGAAAAACAGATGACGGCGATAATTTCTTTTTTCGGAGTATCCGCGGACATACAATTACCTCTATCATACATCCTTCTTGGAATCTCTGCGAGCATTTTATCCCCAACAAGAGAAACCGATATGCGCATGAGTTTACAAGATTGTGCGGATGTAATACTATGGCTATTGCGCGCAGTCAATCCAGCCGGCAAGGATTCGTTCCTGCCGGCTTTTTCTATTGCCTTGAAAAATCTCTGGAAATCTCCTATTCTGCAATCAGAGCATGCAACGATCGCTCTTTACCATTTTCCAATAAAATATAGAGGTGCATATGCAAACTCTGCCAAAAAGTTCTCAGAGAGGAGATACCGAATATCGCCGATGCAATCTTTCCTCCTGATTTCGTAGATGAAATCAGGATCGCTTTGAAACAGAGCATCAATAATTCCGCCACATGAAAGGAGTAGTAAATGCGCATTGCAGCGATACTGATTTTTCTGGTCATAGTGCATCCAGCCAGTGTATGGGCCAAACACGGCCAATTCCCTCAATGGGTGAATAAGGCGGTAGATGGACAGGGAGAGTCATGCTGCGGGGAGATGGATTGCACGCCCGCGCAGGCCGCCCTGATTTTGGATGAAATAGCAGGATATGCATTTGCCTCCATTGACGGTTCAACCGGGTTTATCCCTGATTACTCCGTCGTCAGAGTACAATGCCCCATGGAAGATCCGCGACCGTATGTCTGCTTTAAAATCGGGCATGAGAACAAAATCAGCACCGGTCAGATCATCGTGAATGAGAACTCCATCAAATGCCTGCTGATCCCGAAATGCGGGGATGGCACATCGTGAAAGGAGAACATCATGAAGCACGCCCGCATGATTAAATGCAGATTCTGCGACTGGCAGAAGTCTGCGGGGCACGAGAGCGCATTTCAGCTTGATCAACATGTGCGCAATACCCATGGATATCAGTGGGCCGTGATACAGGAACACATTCGCGCCCTGGGTCTGCATGAATTCAGCAGGAATGATTTCTTTGACAGATCAGCGCGGAGCGAGTAAAAACAGCGGGTTCTTGAAAATAGAAAGATGGCTGCGTTATGGCAGCAGTAGTAGCGAGGGCGGACAGAGACACTTCCTGTGCCGCCCTTTTTTCATTGCCGAGAACAACAACTCAATCCCCTCACCACTTCTCCTTCATACTCAAGAAGATTGTTCTCCCAGTCCTTGAAGAGCTGTTTTGGCTTGATGATGGCGAGGGAGCGGTTGATGGCGCGGATCGTCAAAATCAAGGAGGAAACTGCCATGTGCCGCATGGAGAGGGATCGTGTGAAGTCAGCATCTTCCCTGACCGCACAGAATCAAGGGATGTTGGAGAAATTAGTGGCTTCTCTCAAGGATTTTGATGCAGCGTGGGAGGCCATGGAGCTTGACGAGCGGAAGCTCATTTTACGCAGTGTTATAAAGGAGATTCGGGCTGGCGAGGTGAAGGTTGAGATAGACTTTAACCTCTAATTCCCATTCATATGGCACTTTTTATATTTCTTGCCGGAGCCGCAGGGGCAGGGGTCGTTGCGGTTGGGCTCTTTGGGCTTGGGGCCTGGCGATGATTGCGGGGCTTCATGCGCGTGCTCGCGCGCTACACTTGGCACCGAGAACTGAACCAGTGCCTCGTCATGGCGCTCTACCACGCGGCGCGGCCGCTCGTCCTGCGGCGCTCCACTCACTTTGAAAATCGCCTCTACGATTCCGGCGCGAATTGCCGTCTGCAATTCGCGGAAGAGGCGCGATCCCTCGTTTTTATACTCCACCAGAGGATCGCGCTGGCCGTATGCCCGGAGCCGCACCGAGTCGCGCAAATGCTCCATAGCATCCAGGTGATCCATCCACAAGGTATCAATGGAGCGGAGCATCACCGCCCGTTCAATGTTTTTCATACCATCTTCCCCGAGGCGCGCCACCCGCTCGTTGTAATAGGCATCGAGCAGCACAAGGATGTATTGGATGATACTCTCGCGTCTGTCTCCGCTGCTTTCCCGGTCGTCGGCAATCTCGCGGAGTTTTGCACGAATATCGTCCGGTACTCCGGCAGCGGCTTTTACCGTCTCAAATATCTCTTCCGTATTCCACTCTTTGGCATCCGAATCCGCCGTGTGGAAAAGAACCACCCGCCGGACCCACTCTTCAATCATCTCAGAGATCTGCTTACGCAAACTTGTCTCTTGTTCCTTGTCTCTTGTCTCATCGTATGCGAAAAGCACATCTTTGCGCATGCGGTATATCGCATCGCGCTGCTTGTTCAGGACATCATCGTATTCCAAGACGTGTTTGCGCGAATCAAAATGAAACCCTTCTATTTTTGCCTGTGCCGCTTCCAGCGCGCGCGAAACCATGCGGTGTTCAATCGGCTGATCTTCCGGAATGCCCAACCTCTCCATAAGCCTCCCTATCTTGTCCGAGCCGAATATGCGCATGAGATCGTCTTCCAAGGACACGAAAAACTGCGAGGAGCCCGAGTCGCCCTGGCGCCCTGCGCGACCCCGAAGCTGATTGTCAATGCGCCGCGCTTCGTGCCGCTCGGTGCCGATCACATGAAGTCCCCCCAGCGCGCGCACCTCATCCGCCGCGGGTGAGTCGGGCGCGCCACCTCCCAAAATAATATCCACCCCGCGGCCCGCCATGTTGGTCGCAACGGTCACCGCTCCTTTCTGCCCTGCTCCGGCGATGATAAGCGCCTCCTGTTCGTGATTTTTGGCATTAAGCAGAGCATGGGGAATCCCGTTCATTTCCAAGAGGCGCGACAGCCGCTCATTTTTCTCAATGGAGACCGTGCCGACAAGCACGGGCTGGCCGCGCTCATGACGTGCTTTTATCTCGGCCAGAAGTGCGACCTGTTTTCCTTTTTCGTTTTTGAACACAAAGTCAGCCCGGTCATCGCGAACCATGGGTCGGTGCGTAGGAATCGTCACCACATCCAGATTATATACTTTATGAAATTCTTCGGCGCTCGTCTCGGCAGTACCGGTCATACCCGCCAACTTCTCATACATGCGAAAATAGTTTTGAAACGTGATGGTGGCAAGCGTGCGCGACTCTTTTTGCACTGCCACTCCTTCTTTTGCTTCCACCGCCTGATGCAGACCCTCACTCCAGCGGCGTCCGGGCATGAGACGACCGGTAAATTCATCCACGATTACGACTTCCCCGTTTTTTACGACATAGTCGCGGTCGCGGACAAAAAGTGCCGCGGCGCGTAGGGACGACTCCAGATGCCGCACAAAGCGGATACCTTTTTCTTCATAGATATTTTCCAGGTCGAGTATCTGCTCCACCTTATCAATGCCCGCGTCCGTGATGGATACGGCTTTCAATTTCTCATCCACGTTGTAATCCTCGCCTTCTTTCAGGCGCGGCGTAATGCCCGCAAATACTTTATACAAGTCCGCGGACTCTTCATCCGGTGCCGAGATGATGAGAGGCGTGCGCGCCTCGTCAATTAAAATGGAGTCCACTTCGTCCACGATGGCAAAGAAGTGTCCGCGCTGGCGCAATTGGCTCGGCGCATATTCCAGATTATCGCGCAGATAGTCAAATCCGAATTCGTTATTCGTGCCGTACGTTATGTCCGCGCCGTATGCCTCATACCGCGCGACTGGCCGGAAATGCGAAAGGCGCTCGTCCCCGTGCGGATGCGAGTCCTGATATTCCGGATCGTATATGCCGGAGAATTCATGCGAGATCACACCGACACTGGAGCCGAGCGCATGATACACGCGTCCCATCCACCCGGCACCCACGCGCGAGAGATAATCATTGGGAGTAATCAGATGCACCCCGCGTCGGAGCAGAGAATTCAGGTACAAAGGAAGAGTGGCGACCAGTGTCTTGCCCTCACCCGTGCGCATCTCCGCGATCCGTCCCTGATGCAGAGCAATACCGCCGATCATCTGCACGTCAAAATGCCGCTGGCCGAGAACCCGCTGTGCGGCTTCACGCACTGCGGCAAACGCATCGGGCAAGAGATCATCCAGCGTCTGGCCTTCTTTCAGCCGCCGTCTGAATTCTCCGGTAAGTTCTTTCAGTTCGCTATCCGAAAGTTTTGCAAACTCCGGCTCCCGCGTATTTATCTCATGCACGATCGGAGTAACCGAGCGCACATAGCGCTCATTGGCATCACCGAATATTTTCGCCAACAAAGCCATAGTTTCGTTATTTTACGCTTTTCTAACGAAAAAATCCAGCCCCAATGTATCGGGGCTGGATTTTTATTTCCGACATCTCTAATTCCCCTCGTGCCAATCGCGTTTGCCGCGGCGAAACCATGCCGCGGGATTCACGCGGATCATCTGCTTGGTCCTGCGCCCCATGCGTTTCAGCATAGAGAGCGCACTGGTCCGGTGACGCGAGATCTCGCGTTTCAATTCATCCTCCAGCGTATCGCAGGCAGCATGAATATCGCTGTCCTCGGCCGACGCCCGAATAGTTTTGCCCCTGAAAGTTACCGTAGCGCTCGCGCGATACACCTCACCCTTGTGATGATGCTGGGTCGTGCGCGCAACCTCCACATCCAGCATCACCGCGTCACCCGAGTCCACGCGCTTAAGCAGTTTCTCCACGGGCCGCACGATTTTAGCATCCAGATACTCGCGCAGAGAATCCGTCATCTCAATGTCTTTTTGTCGTATGTTTACCCGCATAGGTTCATTATATCAAACCCTCGCCGAACGCGCCATGTTTCTCCGCAACCATCCCAAAAGAAAAAAGCAAAAAATCATTGACACGATAAGATAAAAATGCTTTTATCTGTAAAGTTCCGAATCCATACTCCACCGATACACGGGAGGCCACATGACCGGAGACAAACATATTCTCGTGCTGTGCATACATGGATCCCCAAAAGGCGGACTCACGGAGAATTTGGCACGCCAGGCGCTGGACGGCGCACGCCAAGCACAGGCGTCCACGCGCTTAATCCATCTGGTGGACTGGGGTCTTCCGTTTTTCAAACCCGAGATGTCGCCACCTCCGGCGGCAATGATACTTCAGGACGCCATACGCCAAGCGGATGGCATTATTCTCGCGTCCCCGACTAGATACTTCAATGCCTGTCCCGAGATACTCAATCTGATAAACTGGCTGGACTATTTTCACGGTCCTCCGTGGCCGCTGAAAGGCAAGGTGGCCGGATTTCTCGCCGGATGCGAGGAAGACGGCGGGCAATCCGCGGTCAACGCGATGATGAACCCACTTCAGCATCTGGGGGTCGCGGTGCCGCCGGGCGGAATAGTATTCCATAATAAAAACATGGCCGAGAAAAGCGAGGATCAATGGATGATTACTGATGTGCCGATTCTCGGCAGGAATGTCGCCCAGATGGCGCGGCTTCTCAAACACAATCCCATGACGTGGTGATCAGATAGCACTCACGTCCGGAACAACAAACAGGCGTCTCCTCCGAGGCGCCGTTTTTCACAGACAAAACAGAAAAATCTATTTCCTTTGATAGAGCGCCTCAATCATCTTCCAGACGAGTTTGGCTGCGGCAAAGTCAGGGGCTACCATACCCGGGATCGGAGCAAGCTCCACGACATCCATGCCGATGATGTCATGCGTTTTGATGACGTGCTCCAGCAGGCCCACTACCTGATACCAGCCAAGTCCTCCGGGCTGGGGCGTGCCCACCGCGGGCATCACCGAGTGATCAAACACGTCCAGATCCACCGTAATATATACTTTGGGCTTCAGTGTCTTTTCTATTTCCTCAACCGGCACATCGGGCGCGTAAAAAACATTCAGCGACTTTGCAGGCATGCTTTTTTTGCCTTCCTCGGCGATGTATTTGACGATATCGCGATCCACGCTCCGAATGCCGACTTCGGTGAGCGATATCTGCGGCCCGAGCTCGTACGATCGGCGCATCACGGACGCATGCGAATACCGGTCGCCGTGGTAACCCGGACGCAGATCAGGATGCGCGTCCAGATGCAAAATGGAAAAATCTTTATTTTTTTCGTAGAGTGCTGCAATGGAGGAGAACGCAAGCGAATGCTCGCCTCCGATGATAAAAGGAATTTTTCCGTGCGAGACGACTTCTTCCGCGATAAAACGGGAAAATGACGCAAGATGCTCTGCCGTGGACCCGCCGTGAAAAGAAACGGCATGCTCAAACGTGTAAAAAAATTGTTCCGCAACTGCCGGATGCCATTCGGTTTCGCCCCACGGCTCATCCAACTGCATGGATGCCTGCAAAATCGCCATCGGTCCCTCGCGGCTGCCGGACTTGTATGTCGTAGTCGCATCATACGGCGCGGGCATGATGGCTACGCGCGCGCGAGAAAAATCCTGCTCCGGCACGCCCGCAAACCGGAACGGTACTACTTCGGCTTTCACTGCACCCGCCGCGTTAAATTCCTGAATAGTGCTCATTGCCCGAACACGCGAGAAGCATTGAATCCTTTTCGTTTTTTGCCGCGCATACGCTCATGAAGCGCGTGCGTAATAATGGGAAGCGCGATAGTTGCTTCGCAGTAACAGGTGAGGTGATTTTCCGAATCGGCGATCTTGCCCCAGCTCATGGCTTCCTCCAGCGTGCATCCGGAGAGGCCGCCCCACTGCGGACTGTCGGTCGTAATCTGCACCGCGTATTTATGGGGATAATACGTCTCGTCCGTACCCTTGCGCATCAGATACTTGCCGCGATTGGGGATCTTGCGGTCTTCAAAAAGCAGATCGCCCGTCACCGCAAAAAGCTGGATAAAATCTTTGGGCACGCCGCCGCCCACATACACCACACCCGTGTCTTTCACGTGCGGCGCCATACCCATGAACTCCATGTAATCCTTCATCCCGTCAATAGAAAGCGTAAATCCGCGGCTCTTGGCAACCAATGCCGCATCGCCATACGGGCTGTCGGCGATTGCCGGACAAAATATCGGCACGCCCTCGTGCGCTGCGTCTGCCACAATACTCTTAATTCCTTTTTTCCACAGCCACAGGCCGAACAGGTGCAGAAATTCGCGCGAAGAGTACGAATACTTTTCATCCAACGTCACGATAAAATCCGCAATGAGCTCCGTCATTTTCAGATAGTCGTCCTCGCGCCCGTACACGTCATAGTAGCGATTCAAGCCGTCGCGAAAAAGCTTGGTGTCGTTTTCCAGATGCGAGCCCTGCCAGTAAGAAAATCCCATTGCCTCCACGATGTCCTCGGAGATATTTGCTCCGGTGGAGACCAGCACATCTATATAGTGATGCTCAATAAGCCAGGTGACCATCTTCCATTGGCCTGTCGTGGAAAGCGACCCGGTGTAGCCCATGAAAATGGTGGCGGACGGATCGCGCACCATACGCTCCCACAGGGTGACTGCCTGCGCCAGCTTCTTTCCTTGAAAACCGGTCCCTTCCATTGCCTTAAGAAGCGAGGAAACGGATTTATCACTCACGGTAATCGTCTTTAATTTTTTTGTAAGATGCTCTGAGCGCTTCATAAATGTAAAGAATTACTTAATAATCAGCGAAGTTAAAGAAATAAAAATCACCACCCGAACAATTTGCCGATGTCCTCGGCGGTCTCGCGCTTGCGCGCCACAGTCACAATACCATTTTGCAATACCAGCTTCAACGGGGATGACAGCAGACAGTGATGAGACGCAAACGCATCCTGGTACGCTCCGGTGTCAAAAATAGCGACGTACAAGTCCTCGCCCGGATTCAGATTCTCCAGCCGCGGGAGCGACATGTACCCGTCCCGCGCCGTGTACTTGTCGTCCGAATCGCAAGAGAGTCCGGCGAGCCACACGCGATGTTTCTTTTTCTCATTCATGCGATTCACCGGAACAATATGCCACTTTTGGTGTATCGCCCACGTGTCCAGAAGATCGTTCATAAAACTGCCGTCAATGATGTACCAGAATTTTGCAAGACCTTTGGGTACTGCCTTTGCCGAGACGATCTTGAACAAGGTGATTTGGGCAGGAGCCACGATATGACGGCCCCACTCCACGATGATATTGGGATGCGGCATGCCCCACGCGTCGGAAAGTTTTTTCAATGTCGCAATCATGCTGCGCGTCACGCTATCCAAACTATACATGGGTTTTTTCTCATACGGAATCGCAAATCCGCCCCCGATGTCCAGCGTATCCAGCGAAGGATTCTCTGCGCGGACTTTTCGGTACACGCGCATGGCTTCTTTCATGGCTGCAATGATGTCGGCACCCCGCTCAATCTGGGAGCCGATATGGTAATGCAAGAGCTTGAGATTGCGTATTTTCCCGAGCTCGGTGATCTCGTCCGCCAAAAGCCCGAAACGATCGGCCTTTTTGTCCCAATGCGACTTTACTTTGGTCTGAAGATTCACCCGCACCCCGATGTCGCCCTTGAACTCCTTGAATTCATCAAGCTCGGCCGCATCTTCAATAATCGGAATCACGCGCACCGCGCGCTCCGCCAGATGATGAATCAGATCCACATACGCTTTGGTTTTGGGGCCGTTGCATAAAATCCTGATTTTGTTATTTACGTTTTCGCTTTCCCAGAGCTTGCGCACCAGAGTCAATTCATTGTGCGAGCCGACTTCCAGATGCGCGCCCTCCGACACCAGCGGCAGAACCGCCTCGCGATTCTGGTTTACCTTCATCGGATAATGATAAAAGAATTTTCCTTTGTAGCCCGACTGTTTGATATGCCGGTCAAAAACCGTGATGAGGCGGTTCAGCCGCTCTTCCACGACAAAGGGAAGAAAGATTTCCAGGGACGTGCCGAATTTGCGCACGAGATCGTGCACATTGTACTGGTAATTGCCTTCACGAATAATCAGCTCGGCGTTGTCATTCACGTCAAACATTTCCGTATTATGTTCACGGCGTCCGAGCTTCCAGAATTTTTTTTGACTTCGCGCAACCATACTTTAGTTTTATACATCAACCCGCATGTCAGTGCAAGGCCTTTGCAGCCGTCAATACAGATATCCCCACGCCTGCAGCCGATCGCTGTCCGTATTCCAGCGCACGCCGATGTCGGTGCGATAAAATTTATTTTGCAGAATGATGTTGTCAATCCGGTTGTATGCCATCCTGCGCGCTTCACTCATCGTCGTACCCGACCCGGTCACCACCAGCGCATAGCCGGTTACCCCGGCAAGATGCCAATCGCCATCCGAGAGTTTTACTTCGCCCAGATGCACGCCTTCCGTGTTCGCTTTCCGGAACAGGATTGAGGAATCCTTGTAAATTTCGTATTCTTTTTTGTCGGCGTAGGGAAACGGCGGAACCGCAACCACGACTCCGACCTGAAATCCTTTTTTTGTCCGCAACGCAAATGATTCTCCGCGCGCGAGTTTGGACAGCCACTCGTATGCCGGAGTGAGTATGCCTTCCAGCTGAATGGAAATCGTGGGATACCCGAACCGGCACGTAAACTCCAGGGGATATATGCCGTTGTTATTGGCAATGCAATTGATGTCCACGTATCCGCGGTAGCCCGACTCGGCAAGGGATACTTTCATCTTCTCCAGCGTCCGCCGGAAAATCTCGTTGGACTCGTTCCAGTACATACTCGTTCCCATCTCGCCCGTATACGGCCCGATGTCGCCGGGAAAAAGTTTTTTATGTTCAAAATTGACGTTGAGGGGAAAAATAAAATCGGATCCGTTGAAAAACGCTCCCACCGCGATTTCCACTCCCTGCGCATACTTCTGAAGTTGGAACTTTTTAATCTTGCGGGACCATGTTTTTTTATTGTGCTCCAGAACCTCTATCAAATCATTCCCGGATTCTTCCTCGCCGATAAAGAGTATTCCTTTCTGCTCGGACATGATGTTGCCCGAGGGCTTGAACACGTACCGCCCGGGATTCTCGCGGATAAACGCGATGGATTCGTCATAATCCGTGAAGTCCCAGTGCGGCAGCACCACCATACCGACCCGCTTCATCTCCTCCTGTCCGAACTCACGATCCTCTTCCAGGCGATCCGTGTAGGCGCTCCCGCCGATCACCCATTTTCCGTCTTTACGCAAAGCGTCTGCCGTGCTCCCGAATCCGACGTCGTCAAAGACAATGATGTCTGCCCAGTCAACATGGTCTTCCCACTTCTGCACTTTTTCAAAAAATCCTTCGTACACATCCAGATCATCTTCATCCTTGATGTAGCACTTCACTTCCTGCCCCTCCTGCGCCAGACGCCATGCCAAATCACCGCTCAAACTTTCCCAGGAGACAAATAAAAATTTAAGCGGCGTTTTATTTTCTGTTGCCGCGCTGTCATGTTCTGTCTTCACCGATCCGGTGCTGCTTTTTGCATCACTCGCCATATCTGCAACGATGAAAAAATATTTTCTTCTCTTGCAGTATGGAAAAAAAGGATGACTCGGTCAATGGTGGATAACTTTTTTTGCGCGTTCGCGCAAAAAAAGTTATCCATCCGTGTACGTCCGATAATCGGAAAAAAGTTCTTCACCTTTTTTTATGTTGCGAAGTGTTACAAATTCATTGCCATCCGCACGCGGCCCCACATTGGGATTGTCTGAATGATTGAGAAAATAAGAAATATCAATGGCATTTAAACTGTGGTCGGGGAAATAAAATGTTTTACTCCGCACCGGAAAAATATCCTGCGCAAATTTTCTTACCGCCGGCGAGATTTTATCGTCCGCGAGAAATTTTTTAAGCGGGATCGCATGCCATCGGGCCGATACGGCATCCAGGAAAAGGATCAGTACCCATGGGAATGTCGCGAATCGCACATACGCCTATCCCGTGCACTTCGGATGCCCGAAGACGACAGTAAATATTCTTCTCCAAGTCATTCAAAAATCCTTTTTGGGTCATGACAGCTGGTTAAAACCCGATGTATTGAATTTCCTCCTGCAATGTTACGCCAAAAAGTTTAGCCACTTTTTCTTTTGCTCGCGCGAT